>Ga0315312_1000105_pt1 | contig 145122 bp, 143 predicted proteins | sample TDP7_MG_FD_203629 | JGI IMG/M metagenome (GOLD analysis project Ga0315312, IMG submission 203629) | Freshwater sediment microbial communities from Lake Towuti, South Sulawesi, Indonesia - TDP7 | ecosystem: Environmental > Aquatic > Freshwater > Lake > Sediment | place: Indonesia: South...
GCTGGCGGGATAATCTTTGCCACGATTCAAAAATTCGGAAAAAAGAAAGCCGAAGAATACCCATTTCTAACCGACAGAAAAAACATCATCATAATCGCCGACGAGGCCCACAGAAGCCAATACAAAGAACTAGCCCAAAACCTGAGAAGAGCAATACCCAACGCTTCGTTTTCAGGCTTCACCGCCACACCAATAGAACTAGCAGACCGTTCAACCACCCTAGTCTTCGGCGAAAACATCAGCGTCTACTCAATGAGCAAAGCAAGAAGACACGACGTCGTCGTCCCCATCTACTACGAAGCCAGACTATCCGAACTCCACCTAACAAACGAATTCATTGATGAACAATTCGACGAGATATCCGAAACCGTCGCGATGGACCCAGAAACCAAAGAGGCCCTCAAGCAGAAGTACACAAAACTGGAAAAACTAATGCTAGTTGAGGAACGAGTAAAGAAAATTGCAAAAGACATAGTCCAACATTTCAACAAAAGAATCCAAGAACTAAACGGCAAAGCCATGGTTGTCACAATCAGCAGAAAAGTTGCAGTCAAACTCTACGAAAACATCATAAAACAACCAAACGCGCCGCCAGTCGTTGTGGTCATGTCTGGGAACAAACAAAAAGACCCTCAAGAATTTCGCCCACACATAAGAACCAAACAAGAACTCGAAAAATTATCAGATGATTTCAAAAATCCAGACACAAACCCCCAAATGGCAATAGTTGTCGACATGTGGCTAACCGGCTTCGACGCTCCATGCCTGCACACCATGTACTTTGACAAACCCATGAAAGACCACTCATTGGTCCAAGCAATAGCAAGAGTAAACCGAGTATACAAAGACAAACCAGGCGGCTTAATCATAGACTACATAGGCATAGCCGACAACCTCAGAAAATCACTCGCAACATACACACTTAATACCATTAGAGAAACGCTACTAAACATAAACGAAGTCCTCAAACTACTTAAAGAAAAACACCAAACAGTAGTCTCATTCCTCCAAGGAATAGACTACAAACCATGGCAAAAACTACCACCAGAACAACTCTCCACACTAACCATCATGGCATATGAAAAGGTAGGCAAAGACGAAGAAACCAAAAAGAAGTTTGTCCGCAACTTTGTTGCCCTGAAGAAACTCTACGCTCTAGCCAGCCCACATCCGGAAACCTACGAAATAAGAACAGACGTAATATTCTTCGAAATGCTCAAAAAAATGATTGTCAAATACTCCACCGCCAGAATCAGAGAAATAAACAGAGAACTCGAATACGAAATCAGCGATCTCATCTCAAAAAGCATCTCCGCCAAAGAACCTGTCGACATCTTCACCCTGATGGGAAAAGAAAAAGCCGAAATCTCCATCTTCGACGAAGGATTCCTAGCCGAACTCAAAACTATGATCCAAAAGAACTATGCTGCTGAGCTGTTAGCCAAGATAATAAAGGATCAGCTCGTCGTAAGAATGAACATCAACCCATTCAGATACCGCTCCCTTTACGAAGCATTAACCAACCTAACAGAGAGATACAACATCAAAATCATAACCGCCGCAGAAATCATGGAAGAACTCGTAAAAATCGCCCACGAACTCAAAAAACAAATGGACGAAGGCCAAAAAATCGAACTGACTGAGCAAGAACTAGCCTTCTACGACCTTCTAGCTTCAAAAGAAAAATTCTTTGAGAACTACAAACAGATCCAAGCAATAGCAAAAGAAATAGTCAACGAACTAGGCTACTACACCAAAGTCGCAGACTGGAACAGAAAAGAATACCTGAAAGCAAAGCTTAGAGCGGGCGTCAAGAATTTACTCATTAAGGTCATAGATGGCAGAGCAACCTACCCAGAAATAGAACAACTATCAGAAGACATCATGGCTCACGCTGAGACAGTTTATGCTCTTCAACAAAGATAACCTTAAGAAGCCCCCTCACAATTTACCTATAATATCCAGAGAGCGAAAGCATGTATCTGTGTAGAGAGACTTCACAATTCTTATTTATACTTGTTGAACTGTAAATAAGAAGGAATGACAATGAGTAAAAGTCAAACGAGAACAACTACTCTAGAAGCAAGATATGGCGTTCATCTCGATTATGTTATCTTCCCAATTGATTTAAGAGAACTACGTCATGCTTTAGCTAAGAATGGATATGAATTATCACGTGTTGAAGGTATCCCACCACCACCCGCCCGAATCAGTTTCAGCGGCGACATCGCTCGTAAGGCAGAAACAAGGGTTATACTTGATTCGGACAGTAGCGAGATAGGGCTTGTCGGCAGATCCTTGAATGATGTGAAAGTCTCCTTTGAAGAACTAGCAAAAGTAATTGACTCGGAACTCGGTGTTAGTCTAGAAGAGAAAGTTAAGTTTTACTGGTGCGTTATCCATTATAAAATAAGCACTGGAAAAACGCCACGCACCGAAATAGCCAAGGCAGAGAATAAAGATTATATCGCTAGATTCAGTCAGGTCCTAGGAGAAGATCTTTCTTCGTTTTCAATAAGAATCTCTCCAAAAGATGCTATTCCCAACCAAGAGAGCTGGTTCGACATAGCCATCGAGCCGGATATAGCAAGTGAGAAATTCTATCATGTGGGGGTAGTCTTCCGAAGCCCTGACAGAGGCAAAACTGAAACATTTGTAAGAGACCTTGAGAATAATTTATTGAAGTTGCTTAAAGTCATCGAAGAGTGATAAGATGGCACTATCGGCTCCACAAACCGAGGTAGCTACATTCGAAGAAAGAGAGTTCACGACTGAAAGATTCTCCTTACCTACGACCATTGCGCAAGAGAACTATGAATTCGCCAGAAGCCAGCGTCTAAAGCCTGATCCTTCGGTTGACACCGCAGGCAGATACTTTCTCGGAAATGGCCCGCTTCGATCGAAAGAGATCCTCGAAAAGATTGAACCCGAGGAATTCCACTTCAACTTGCCTTGGTTGCCACCCAACGCTATCAAACTCTTGAACAAGTCGAAAAAAGGGCCTATCACAGAAAAAGAGATGATTACATTAATGGAGCTAATAGCCGAACGAGCCTCAGAGCACTTTCAACTGGACGTAGGAAAGTTTGTAGCCATGACTTTTCATGGACGGGTGGTTGAAGTCTCCGACACAAGAGTAGGCTTACTGAAGAAGCTTCAAGGTCGAAAGCATACAGAGCAGATTTTTGTTTGGCGAATAGGGTCAAATGCCTTCAGTGGGCGCCTATGAGTTCTGACCCCGACATTTGTGAAGATTACTATACTCGCGGAAGACCGATTGTTAAAGCCAAAATAGTAGTAGTCAATCCGGAGACTCTAAGACAAACAACCATTCAGAAAGACCTCTGGATCGACACAGGATTTGATGGCGGGATTCACGTTGCGCAGTCCCACGAGGCAGACATAACTATGATAGGAGTAGATCTCGTGAGCGGAACTCTTGGAGTTGCAGGCGGCAGGACCGAGCCAACGCATCGTTGTCTTGCATATTTGCAGCAAATTGGAGATTATGAACTGCCTATGCCAGGAATTGAGGCGGAGCTGATACTTCATGGCTCTGCCCCTCATGGTTTGCTTGGTTTAGACATTCTGAAGCATTGGATTGTTAGATTCGATGGCCCAAATGAGTTTTTCAAAATTACATCCAGCTCTTCCCAACCCCAAAGATAGGGAAGCCAAGTTCTTCTAACTCTCTTCTGACCTTTCGTTTTCATTCACGTCGCCGTCACCATCATCGGGACTGCTCAATTCCTCTTTGGTTTCTCCCCAAGCATTGCGTGCGAAAGCTGTCAAAACCCATTTATGCCCTTGCTTCTCAGCTACATTTTGCGCTATCTCCTTGTCGAGACGCTTATTCATATGTTGTATCCGGCGGAGAACCTGCCACCGATTCAACTCATACTCTTTTAATGCGGAGGCTAAATCCTTTTGTAAAATGCTGCTTGCACCAGCCTCATGCAACTTGTTTAATATGGCCTGGTCGACATCCTCTGAGCAACACACCTCTCTTCGCTCCGCTAAAATCCCACGAATTAAAGCCAATACAGGTAGCTGACATAATCGTAGGAGCAGACAAAATCAGGATCCAAAACAACGAACCCTTCCGCCCGCTAACTCCGCTAGCCTTTGACAAGCGCAAAAATAGCGGCTGCAAAGGAAGATACGCCAAAGTCTATGACTGGTTTTCATGAAACAAAAACGAAATCAGGTGCCGTGTGCCGTTAATTAAGTTCGCGGGCGACGCCCCCTCTGGAGGCATCGTAATCCGCTGGGCACACGACCTTTGGTACCCTCATCAATCTTCAACCTAACCAATAGAGCTTATAAAGTATTATCTGGAGATTCTTCACAGACATTTAATGAATACGAACCCTCACGAGAAAACTTATGTTGCTTGAGTCACGTTTGTCATCGCCTCTTCTCTTGTTGAACCCCATGCTTCTCTTAGGAACGTTGTTAGCGCCCAGCCTTTGCCCACTTTCTCGGCTGCTTTTTGTCCTATTAGGCGGTCTAGCTTCTTGTTCATGCGTCGTATGCGCTGGGTTACATTCCAAGGTTTAAGCTTGTACTCTCTCAATCTGGACGCTACGTCTCGTGGCAATGTGCCATATGGACCAGCGTGATGCAGCTCCTCTATGATGGCGCGGTCAACCTCGTCTGTACAGGCCACATCTTCAACATATTCCTGGTCGAACAGGAACTCGTGCTCCAAACCCCTAACCATATACCGCTGAGTAACCCTCAAGGCATTCAACTCCCGCCTAATCTCACGGAGAAGATGCACGATATACTTGTACTTGCCCTCCTTATCCCAAACTGCCCTACCAACAGCCCTTTTTCGACCCATTTTTAATGGTTCAGACACCAAAAAACACCTTAAAATGTCGCCAACGTGATTTCGGCAATGTTGAAATGCCCCAAAACTAGACTGTTTAGAGTAGATGCTTCAAGCTCACGATATGGCTCTGATGTAAAAGAGCGAGATTCAGGCTTATTTTGACATTTAAAGCCTAAAAGAGGACGCTGTAGAGGCATGGAAAACCAAGCATTTTTACGATTCAACAGTGCCAAAATCATGTTTCCCCTTGCCGCCTCAAGTTACATAGCTCATGCTTTTGCGTTGCACAACCTCTTCGGGCAGACCCGCAGGCTGCGTTAACTGCTTCAGAATCGAGACTAACTCTTGTACGTCGCTATGAAACGCCTCAATCTGCTTTTCCAAGTTTTCCACTCGCCCAGGCATGAGCAAATAATCCTTCGCAGCCTTCGCACTAAACCAATCAATTTCACCCATGCCTTCACTGCGGTCAATCTTGCCCACATCATCACTAACCTCAAACCGCCTACTCAACAACTCAGCAATCGGGTCATAAACGCCAACATGCCTCTTCGGAACAAGCTGACCCTCACCCAACCTCAAACCATACTTAACACAAAGACTAGCAGCCACACGATCAGCCATACTCTTAGCATGCAACAACAACTCATCAGGATCCCTACCACTAATCGACTCACACCAAACAATAACATTCCTCGTAGTAACCTCAACACGCACACCACCCTCATCACCAATCAAACTGACCCAATTACCACAAGCCTTAGCCACACGCCGACAGTTCCCGGGTTCAAATCCCGCAGGCCGCACCAAAATCGGAAACTTAAAACCACAACGGTGCAAACGAAAAACAAACTCAGGCGACAAACCGCTACACCTAGTAAGGAATTTTTTACCTTTATCCGTAACCACGTAGAAGGCTGGCCACTTCACGTTTTCCCGCTCAATTAAGCCGGCTTGCCTCATTTTTTTAATGTAATAAGCAACGTGGTGCCGCGACATGCCCAACATTCGCGCTATCTTAGCAGGATAGTTTCCTGCTTCTAACATCTTCAATATCGGAACGAGCCGCAACCCAACACTACTGGTGTTAAAACGTTTTTTGAACACTTCTTTTAACACTTCTCAGATTTTTCAAAAACCACGTTAGGCGCCAGTTTGTAGCGGTTGCGATCTGTGTGTTTCATGCCGAACAAGCCATCCTTAACCAGCTGGTTTAGGGCTTCATTCACCGCAGCATACGTACAGTAGTTGGCGTCATCGATGAGTCTCTTATGAACCTCCTTCGCGGTTTTCCAAGCGTCAAAAAAGCCCAGCTTAGCCAAAGCGAAAACCTTGCCCTTAACCGTGTCAGTCGGAATGGTTACACGTTTAACCGCAGCTGGCACATCCACAACGGTCGTAACAGTCTGCAAGCCAACAACAGCACTAGAAGGCGCAGGCATGCTCGCTGGTAAATACGTAGCCAGCTTGTTTTCAACGATGGCGGATAAAGCCTTGTCGAGAGGCTCATACGCTTTAAACTTCTCCAGCAGCTTTGCCTTCTCAGATTCGAGAGCAAGTATCCTCTCGGTCTTGTCTTTCTTCTCCTGCTCCAAAGCCGTTATGCGATCTTCGTAAGTTTTCGTCAGCCCTTGAAGTTTGGCTGTTAGATCAGGTGTTTCTTTTGCTGGTCTTTCACCCTTTAACATCTCCGAAACAGCAATTTTTATGTCGGCTTTCTTCTCAAGCTCCTTTATTTTCTCGTCTTTCGCCGCTAATTCCGCTTGAAGGCGCTCCACCAACGACTTCTCTTTCTTTTTGGCTTCAACCGCCTTAAGAATAGCCTCTTTCAGTGAACCAAGAGTTTGGTTTATACCTGCTGCAAATGGAACAGGTGCCACAAGAGGAGTATCAGCGCCATGCGGGCAGGTTCTCTTCCGTGCCTTAATCCTCTGCACACCAAACTTGTCCCAAACAACAAATTCGCCCGTTTCCAAGCTAATGATGTCCTTCTCTTCAATGGGAATGTGAAGCTTCTTAACCACGTACATTATGCCAGTTTTAGGGTCTAAGTCCGCTGAGCTGGTGAATTTGCCGAAGAGAATAACGTTGCATTGAGATAGAGGCGACTTGTGGAAGTCAGCTGGCCTCTGCGTAATAAAAATCGGAAAAATGCCAATTTTTCGTCCATGCTTAGCGATGAGGCTCACTCTGGCCAAGCTCTGCTTGCTCGTCTGATCCCACATTTGAGGCGCCCAAGTGTCCGCCTCCTCAACCGCAAGGAAAACGACTCGCCGATACTTCTGCTCGCTGCGGTAGAGATTCCACAAGAAATCAGCCACAAACCTGCGCTGCTCACTTTCCTCTTCCAAATCGCTCACGTTTACTACGAGGTTTACGCCATTTTCAAGGCTGGCGTGCACATACTCTTTGGAGAAGCCTTGTTCCAAGGGTAAGTCTTGAAAGTCACCGCCAACCGTCACCACATTGTTGTAGCGTGCTTTAAGAGTATGCCATTCGGTGATGGGCTCCAGAATTATTGCTTGACCTTTCTGATCCAAAACGTCTTCAATAACATCCGCCGCAGCATTAGACTTCCCGTGGCCTGACATGGCCAAGATTGCAATACGGAGACCTTCTTTGCGATAATCGTCAGTATCGATTACATAATCTTCACTAAGCCAAAGTTTCACGTTGAGAGCCTCCCCTTGGTTTGCACGAGTGACTTTTCCAGCCTCTCACGCTGAGAAACAAGCGACCGCACCTCTTACAAATCACAGGCATACGCTAAGCCTCCTTTCCTTTCTCGCTACGACTCATATCCAAACCACAACCTACGCTTCCAAACACTAACCAATCGAACCGAAAACAGAAAAAAGGGGAGATGAGCGAACAACCCCGAGGCTAAAAAGTATAAATTATAGCCTAGGCGATGGTCTCTCTTGGGCTACCATTACAGCGTGGACAGGTCAAGGTTCAAATTCTCGGTTTTCATGTTTGCAACCATCCCGGCTACTAACACGAGTGCTACGATTTATGGTATTCTTTGCAGAAATGTTTCTGACCTGAAACTTATAGAAGCTTATATATGAGCTGATTTTAGTGTTAGTTATCTTCTTCAGCCCGAGATGGCACGTATGGATAAAATCCAAAATCGAGAAACCTGTTATCAACGCAACTGTTGGCTTGTATCCTCTGATTTTGGTTGATCTGATGAATGGATGTTGCAGTGAGAAGTTTGAGCGTCCCGAAATAAACATCACATTTAATAAAACAAGGAAAATGATTCCTCGACTCATAAAATTCACCGAAGAGTATCGCAGACTTGGTGGTAAAATAATCTGGATTCGGTCAACTCCTTGGAGGGAGGAGTATTTACCGAAAAACATCAATCGATTATATCGCGAAAATCCTTATGCAACCTTTTACACTGAACATGACACCGAGGGATCGGTCGAATTCTATGATGGTATCAGTCCACGCGATACTGATGAGGTTTTCACGAAGAATACCTATTCCGCTTTCGCGGATGTGGGTCTTCAAAAACTCTTTCTAAAGCGTCGATGGGACACATATTTGCTCTCTGGTGTGTTCGCAGAAGCTTGTGTCAACGCAACTCTTATTGATGGTTTCACCAAAGGATTATTCACTATCATATTGTCGGATCTGGTGGAAACGATGGACGATGAAGAACAGCAGGCTCACAAAAAGCGTTTAATAAGTCATCAATGGCCATTTATGTACGGTCATGTAATGACTAGCAACGATTTTTTGAAGAAGTTGGCAAAAAAGCCATACTAAATCCGATATTAAGCTCATTTTTGTGGCGTTTTACTGAAAGAACAGAAAATTGTGTTGTAACGCCGATAATTTGAACCGATATTTGAACCTAAACCGGCTACCATTATTTAAGTATGGATATCTACTTCTGGTATCTTGGCTCTTTTAGACCTCGTTGTAGTCTACTTTCACTACAATTTTACAGAAAATTATGCAGGCGATAATGTGCTAAACACTTAAAACCAGATATAACAAGCTAAATCTAGACATTAACAATTACAATAGAGGGGAAAGAAGCACTTGAGGGCTTTCAGTTTTATTCACGCCGCGGATTTGCATTTGGGCTATCCGCAGTACGGCTTAGAGGCCAGACGCGAAGACTTTGACAAGTCCTTTCAAGAACTGGTCGACAAAACCATCGAGTTAAAACCAGATTTTATTATTATTGCTGGAGATTTGTTTCACCATGCCCGTCCATCAAATACTACACTAGAAAACGCCATCAAAAACTTCAGTCGCTTGCGTGAGACTGGAATTCCAGTTTTAACTGTTGACGGTTCCCACGATTCAGCGCCTAATGTGGTTACTGGAACTATTTTGAACCCTTTGGACAGTGCTGGATTGATTTATCACTTGCCCAGACACGAAGGCGCCTGTTGGCGGAAGCCAGACTGCTGCTACGTTTACGGCTTGCCAAACTTCAGAACCAGACGCAAAACCGAAGAACAGCTTCCAACTTTCATGGAACAAAACAAACCAACACCAGAACCAGCCCTATTCAACATCCTCGTCTTCCACATGGCTCTAGACATTCCAAGCATCAAACCACCCTACATGGAAGCTGAGGCTTCACCTGAGCTCATACCAGAAGGCTTCAACTATTACGCCGCCGGACACGTGCACACACCCTACAAAGAGAAGTTCAAAACAGGGCTGCTGATCTACAGCGGATGCACCGAAACCATCAACTACGACGAAGCCAAAAACAAAAAAGGCTTCTACCACGTTATGGTGGACGAAAAAGGAAAAGTTTCACCAGAGTTCATAGAGCTTGAATCCCCACGTAGATTCATCGTTCTAGAGCAGGATTTTACCGGTTTAACTCCATCAAAAATCACGGAAACAGCTGTTAGACTTGTCAAAGAAGCCGACGAAGATGGCGTGATTCTGATTCCAGTTCTTAAGGGCGTTTTACCCGCAGAGGCAAGCCGAGCAGAAGTAGATGTCGCCCAAATTAGGAGCGCCGCTGAAAAGGCTCTGTTTGCGCATCCCCTTGTTCTGCTACGTGAAAGCGAGGTTTCAGAGGAAGTCGTTCGCTCAATCTTCGAAAGCGAATTCAAAGACTTGAAAACGAAGTCCTTCGAATACTTCCTGCAGATTTTCTCCGAACGCCACAGCCGCGACGAAGCCGAAACAATAGCCCGCATCGCCCTCAGCCTAATCGAACCCCTAACCAAAAAGCAAGAAGAAAAGGTGAAACAAACAATAGAGGGGCTCATAAAATGAAGATCGAAATCGTCCAGCTGGAAAACATCCGCTCACACGCGAAGTCAACAGTGCCCTTCGCAAAAGGCTTCAACTGCCTCGTGGGCGGTCTAGGCTGCGGAAAATCCAGCATCTTGTACGCCATAGACTTTGCCCTGTTCGGAGACCCCATTGGCAGAAGCTACGATTACCTGCTCCGTGAAGGCGAAGAAAACGCAAAAGTAATAGTTCAATTCGTTCAAAACGGAAAACACTACAAGATATCTCGTGGACTGAAAAAACGTGGAAAGGGCACAAGCCAAGACTTTGACGAACTGGAGCTCTTCCAAGGCGAAAACCTAATGGCGAGCCTCAAAAGCGAAGCCGTAGCCGAACAACTCAAGGCAATAACAGGCTTAGACAAGGAGCTTTTCCGCGAGATAGTGTGGGTCAGACAAGAACACCTGAAAGAACTCTTAGACGCCAAACCCCGAGAGAGACAAACACGCCTAGACGAACTGTTCGGTTTGGCAGACTACGAAACAGCGTGGAGCAGTCTTGCGGGCTATCAGCGGGAATACGAAGGAGAAAGAAGAGCCTATGAAAAAGACTCCGACGTTGTCGGAATGGAAAAACTAAACACAGAATACAACCGAACAGTCGAGGAATTTTCACTCATTGAAATCGAGTTGCAAGACACGGCGAAAAGGCTCAGCACAGCCAAAAAAGCCCTAGAAGAGGCTGATCTGAAGCTCAGAAAACTGGAAGAGATAAGAGCCCTAATCGAAGAACTCAAAAGAAAAGAGGCGCAAGTACTTGCAAACTTAACAAATGTTGAAGATTCATCAGCCTCTTTAGCCGAGAAAATCGAAGAGAAGAAAAACGCTGTTGAGAATCTGAAGCAACGCCTAAACACACTAGAAGCCCAAATAGAATCCCATAAGGTTAAACTTAAAGAAACCGGAGTCTCACCAGACCAGCCGATTGAAGCCTTAAGACAGTATCTGACAACTTTCGACGACCAAGTCTCCAGCCTAAAAGGCGAGCAAGAAGCAGCCCTCAGAAGCGCACGAGAAGACCAGAAGAGGATTTCTTCCCTCTCTGCTGAGAACCGCTGTCCGCTGTGCCTACAACCGCTAACGGAAGAATACAAAAACAGCCTAACGCAGAGAATTCATGAAGAGAACGATGAAAGACAAAAAGCAGTGAGTCAACTCCAACACGACATCGAAGAGCTGCAGCAAATAAAGAAAAAAGCAAACGATGCCCTTTCAAACATACAAACGCTTACTCCAAGGATTGAGGAGTTAAAAACTCGCTTAAATGAGGAATCTCGAACATTTGGTGGACTTTCAAAGGAGTTTGAGGAAAAGCAAAAACTAGAGAAGGAACTGCGCGCGCAACTGGAAACTGTGCGAACGGAAATCAGCAGTCTCGATGTGTCTGAGCTGGAAACGGCGAGAACCCAAAGAGAACACGCCTTCCAGCAATATTTCAGGCTAGAATCAGATTTAAGAACCAAGGAAAACCGCAAAAAAGACCTGGTCAAGCGTTTGGACGAAACAAAAGAGAGAATCGACCAAGCTCAGCAGAAAATCGGGCGCATGGAGAAAATAGTGAAGATCGTCGAGGTTATCGGTGGAATACGGGATGCCTACAGAAGCATTCAGCCCAAACTCCGGAGCGAATTTGTGAAAGTCCTGAGAAATTTCATTCAGCAAGTCCTCGACAGCTTAGTGGGCGGAGAAGGACCGTTGATGAACGTCTTAATCGACGAAACTTACGCGCCCTATATTAAGAGTGAAAGCGGAGTTGAAAGGGAGGTTTCCAACCTATCAGGCGGAGAAAGAACACTGCTCGCCTTTGCATACCGTCTGGGATTAGGTCAGCTGATCATGCAGTCTAGAACAGGCCACGGCTTAAGCATGCTCCTGCTTGATGAACCAACCGAAAGCCTCGGAAGGGAAGACGGCTCAATAGACCGCCTAGCCGAAGCAATCTCACGCCTCAAAGCCATAGAACAAATAATAGCTGTGACACACAGTGAAGCCTTCGCGGAAAAAGCTGAGCATGTAATAAGGCTCGAGAAAGAGGCTAATGCGAGCAAGGTGTCAGTCGAAAAGTAGCTAAATTAAGAAAGATAGAAATCTCATTCAATTTAGATCGGATAATACCACCGTGCTTTGTTTATAATGTGACGCGGTTATCCCCTGCGCCTTGTAGACACATTCTTAGCTTTTCGCATACAAACAGAAAGGGAAAGAACTGCTACGAATCACAAATAGTATATGAAACTTATGGAAATTTGTCAAGTTAAAAGCGTTGAAAGGGGCAATTAGGATGCATCTGAGAACAAGAAAGCTGGCACTAACAGAAGGTATAACTGCGGGGGTTCTTTTCGGAACAGCCTCGATTTTCATAAGATTTCTGCAAAACCTAGACGCATTCTCCATAGCCTTCTGGCGTTTGTTAATCGCTTGCTTGACCTTAACTGTGATATTGCTTTTTCTTAGAAGATCGTTCAGCTTTAACCTTGTAAGGAAAAATTTAAGAGGCCTTTTCATCCTTAGCGTCTTCCTCGGCTTGCACTTCATCTTCTTCATATCCGCAGTAAAGGACACAACAATTCTAAATGCGACGGTTCTCGTCAACACAACCCCGATTTTCTCGATGTTCATCTCAAGCTTCCTATTCAAGCTTAAGCCATCTCGCCTCGCAATTTTCGGTTTAACAGTTTCATTCATAGGCGTATGTGTTATCGCTTATGCTGAAACCCTAATGGCACACACAAGCGCTCGACCAGAGAGCTTTTCCCCAAGCCTCAGAGGCGATTTAGAGGCTGTTTTAGCCGCCTCGGTTGAGGCCTTCTATCTTAACTATGGAAGGAAGATAAGAAACCAAATGGCTGTACTTTCAACGATGCTTCCTGTGTATATGCTTACAGCTATTGTTGTCGGGATTTTAGGTGCATCGGCCACAGGCAAAATCTTTACGTTGTCAAGCCATGTGGAAATGATCCTTCCGCTGGTAGGCCTAGGCATATTGCCAACTGCAATAGCGCATACGCTGTATTTTTCTTCCCTGTCAAACCTGAAATCCTTCGAAACCGCCACAATGGCCTTGCTTGAACCCATTGGCGCAACAATTTTAGGCATAATCCTTTTTCAAGAAATACCCGCACATATATTCGTTTTCGGCGCCGCTTTGATTCTGCTAGGAATCCTTTTTGTCGTCAAAGAAAAGAACTGAAGGATTCAAGTTTGACGAAAAGCAAAATAAAGAGGTAGGTGTAATGGCTAAAGTGGGTTGAGACGATGGAAGCCAGCGAAAAAATGCTAAAAGCTCTAAAATCCGCGGCAACTTACTTGGAGAATTCTATGTTAGCGTTGAATAAAGAAGATGAAAACTCGTTTGCTGATAGCCTCTGGCATGTTGCTGCAGAACTGGAATACGCCCTCTTTCTGTTCTCAATAACGATCAAGAATGAAAGTAAGATATCAAAGTGGAAGCCAAACCCTGAACAAAAAGAGATAAAAACCGATGAGATTTTGGTCGCCGTGAAGAACTTGCTAAATGAATCTGAAAAATGTATGACGAACAAAAAATTACTGGACGCCTACAAAAGTGTTCACATTGCAAGGCATTATGTGGTTAAGGTTCAGGAAGACATCGCTAAAAGGAAGCGTGAAGCACTCAAAAAGAAATAGAGACTACTCTTCCTCGGCAATTTCCTTCTCTTTAACTATCAGAGTGTTCTCTTCCCCGCCTATCACTCTGAAATAGTCTTTTAGTTCCATCTGGTGTAGAAATTTCCTTAGGAGCACTCGCAGATATTTTTTTGAAACAGTTTTTCCCTCGCCCTTAAGAGTTATGAAGTCTGTTGTTGTATCACCTTCGGCGTTCGTTTTCTCTTTTAAGAACTCGGCTAATTCTTTGATTACTTCTCCGCCTTCTTTTTTAAGTTCCGATATGTTGATTCTAATCTCAGCCATATCCGTTCATCTTATTTTCGAATCATTATAACTCTTACTTGGTCGCACGCGTCCTCACATGAGTCTGCAATCATTTCCATGGATTCGAAGAGCTGGCTTGCTAAAACTGCAACTCCGACTTTGAGCAGGTCTTCCTTTCCAAGCAGGGTTCTGGCTTTTTCATGTATATCATCGACTTTTTCTTCTTCTCGTTCCACGGCATCCGCCGCTTGGAGGGCTTCTTCAGGCTTCATCATCATCTTGTTCACGCATCTTTGAAGGGAAACCACACATTCTTTCACGCTATTAACCATCTCAACAAATTCGTCTTTAATTGAGTCTGGCACGTGCTCCATTGGTAGAGCACTCAATACACGTGTGGACTCTCTGCTCCAGTCCGCAACCATGTCTACTCTCTTTACAAGGTGCATTAAGTCTTCTCTGTCTATTTGTGAGAGTTCTCCCTTTGACACTTCGTCCATAACCTTTCTCCGTAGAACGTCTGCTTCTCTTTCACCGCTAGCTACTCTTTCAATACACTTCTGCTTTTCTTTTTCGTCTTTTTTCACGGCAGCCCTTATTGCCTTTTCCAAGTCTTCAACTATCCCTGTTGTGAGAGCCAAGTGGCGCTGTATGGTCGCTAACGCCTTTGTTTCCCTTCTCTTCTCAAACCATCTTATCAATTCACTCAACTGCTACCTCCTCCTTTAATCCTACCTCTGGATATGCGAACACAAGGGCTTTTTCGGGTGGAAAGCTTACAGTTACTTTTTCGTTCATATTAAACCATTCTCCGATTAAAGAAGGTTTTACAACCACTATTAGGTCCTGATTTTCAAGTCTGACCTCATATCGTATGTTTGTTCCCTCAAAAGTGACCCTTTCTATAACGCCTAAAACGGAGTTCTTGCCTTTTTTAATCCCCTTATCAATAACAAAGGCTTCCGGCCTTATTGCTAAAACAACCCTATCTCCTCTCGCAACATCCCTGCTGGATGCCTGAACTTTTATCCCCCCACGAAGCTCTATGAGGGTCCCTTTGCCGTTGACGCTAAAGATGTAACCTTCCAAGAAGTTTGATGCTCCGATGAAGTGGGCAACAAATATGCTTTTGGGGTTCATGTAAAGCTCCTCCGGAGTTCCAACCTGCAAAACCCTGCCCTTCTTCATAACTGCAATCCTGTCTGAAATCGCCATTGCTTCGGATTGGTCGTGTGTTACATGTATAGCCGTTAAGTCTAAATCCCGAACCATCCTTCTTATCTCATACCTCAGCTCGTTTCTCACTTTTGCGTCCAACTGTCCTAATGGCTCGTCTAGGAGCAGTAGTTTCGCTCCTGCTGCTAGAGCCCTTGCAACGGCTATCCTCTGCATCATTCCTCCGCTTAACTCGCTTGGAAAAGCATCCAGACGTTCGTGCAACCTAACCATGTCAAGCACCTCATGCCCTATAGTCTCTGCCTTTTCCATGTCGAAACCCTTCACTCTCGGCCCATACGTCACATTATCCCACGAGTTCATGTGTGGAAACAAGGCGAAAGTCTGGAAGACAAATCCGATGTCTCTATCCTCAGGTGGGACATCGTTAACAAGCTTGTCTCCGATGTAGATTTCACCCTTATCCGGCTGAATTAACCCGGCAATAAGTCGCAACAAGGTTGTTTTTCCGCATCCGCTCGGACCAAGCAAAGAAAAATATTCCTCATCATAAATGTGGAAGCTGACATTGTCAACAGCCACAATTTTTCCAAACCTTTTTGTTACGTTAACCAAGCGGATATCAGGCATTTACTTTCGGCTCCTCTCTAAGTCCACGCGAGCATGATAGAATGCCTTAGGCTTTGGCGATATATTAAACATGCTAGTATCTTCCTTTCCCTCTAACAATAAGTCTTAAAGCCAAGAGAATTATGAAGGAGAACAGTATTAAGAAGCCACAGCCCAAGCCAATTTCTAAGAGCGAGGCTGGCAATTTTGGAGGCTTTGGTTTAACCCAATCTACAAGGACTACTGGCGCTGTTTTGAGCGTGGTGACTACAGCTAAAGTTGCGCCTGTCTCGCTTACACTTCTCGTGAAAACCATTATCGCGCCTGAAAATATGGAGTATTTGGTTAATGGCAAGATTATTGTTCTGAAAACTCCTAATGGTTTAGCTCCAAGCGTTCTTGAAGCTTCCTCCAAATCCAAGCTTATTCTTTCAACGGCAGCTGACATCGACCTTACAAAATATGGATACGTGATTGCTAAATGAGCAAAGATTAACAACCACATCTCTGGTATAAGAGCGAAAGTTTCTCTCCAAAAGAACTTGAGGGAGACACCTAAAGCTACCGATGGAACAATTAATGGAATATTTACAAGCACATCTAACACTGTAGATGGTAAGGTTCCAAACTTTTTTCTCGCAACCATTATTGCCATCGGTAGTCCTATGATAATGTTTAAGGCCGTGACCACCGCTCCTAAAAGATATGAAAGAAGGAGACTTTGCCAATATACCCCCCAATCGTTTACACCTGACAGTGCGTTGGGTAAGGTGTCTGTAAAAATAGCTTTAAATGCTGGAAGCGCGACGAAAAGGGATGGAATAAGTACGATTGTAAAAAAGGTTAAAAGCGTGACGCTGTTTCTTGAAAGCGCTGCCGTGGAGTAACTTAATTTTCTCTCAGCCGTCGGCCAGACTTTTCTTAAGGGTAATTTTAGTCTTGGTCCGAGGATGCGGATTATTGCAAAAATTATGCATGAGACAGCTATGAGTATGAAGCTTGCAAAGACTATGGAGCCTTCGTAGACGGCTGGGTTGACTACTGAGAATTCGTCTTTCATGTTTTGAATAAAAACCGGTCCATTTTCAAACAAAGTCACATACTTTCCGTTTTCCAACATGCCTGCAACCATCATTGTTGCTCCGGTTTCTGAAATTGACCTTGAAAACGCAAGTATGAAAGCCGCTATTAACGAAGGCTTGAGGATGGGGAACGTAACTGTTCTTGATGCTGTGAGGGGTGGTGCACCGAGAGTTCTTGACGCTTGCTCATACTCCATTTTATAATCAAGCAACGCCCCAACAACCACTCTGACCACAACCGGGTATGAAAATGTGAAGTGAAGCAGCATAACGAGGAGCCAACCAGGTGAAGCCAGCGGGCTTCCGAAAAGCGAGGATACCCCCTCAGGCTCGCTCCAAAAGAGAAGCAGTGAGTAGCCAAGGGCGGCTGTGGGTACAATGAATGGAATGTCAGAAAATGTATCCAAAACGCTTAGCCATTTCGATTTTCCGCGTGCGATGAGCCACGCCATCGGGACCCCAGTTATGATGTCTAAAGCAGAGACAATTAGGGCTATTGCGAAGGAGTTTACAATTGCATTGAGGGCACGAGCCATGAGTTCTGGTTGGTTTAGGACCTGTTGCATCGTGTTCCATTTGATTATTATTCCAAGTATTGGCGGAAGCAATATTAATGCAAAGAAGATTATTGTCCCTGTCAGGTATATTGCATACTTTACAGACTTTTTTGATGAAAGTCTATCCAAAGCTTCTGTGATTTTAGGTTTAGGCAACGGTTCTTCCGCCTATGTTCCCACAACAACTTTTAATTCTGTTTCCATTCTCATTCGTGTTTTTAGCTGATAAATTTTCCTTATAAGAAGGTGTCAGTTCGCCCGTCGAGTCATATCACAGCAATAAGCTCTATTGACTCTCTACCTCATCATCCTAACAGAAAGAGAAACACAACAAAACTTAAGGCTTTTGTGTTTTAACTAATAAGCTGAGAAGCGAAGTGAAATTATGGATGTTTTAGAGGCTATCAGAGGAAGGAGAAGCATAAGAGCCTTCAAGAGTAAGGATGTTCCGCCAGAAATTGTTGAAGAACTCGTTGATGCGGCAAGGTGGGCACCTTCTGCTGGAAACATTCAGCCATGGGAATTCATAGTCGTTCGAAGGTCTGAAATCAAAGCAAAGCTTGCTGAAGCAGCTTTAGACGAAACACTCATTGAAGAAGCTCCCGTCGTGATCGTTGTTTGCGCAGACGAAAATCGCTCCTTTGAAGGCTATCGTATGCGAGGCAAAACCCTTTATTGCATACAAGACACAGCCGCTGCCATACAAAACATTCTTTTGGCTGCCTACTCGCTTGGACTAGGCACGTGTTGGATTGGCGCATTCAGGGAGGAAGAGGTAAGGGAAACCTTAAAAATCTCTCATGGAGTGAGGCCCGTAGCCATAATTCCAGTGGGTCACCCAGCCCAGTCTCCATTGCCACGACGGAGAAGAACCATAAATCAAATACTTCACTATGAAAACTTTTAGGTGGGAGCATTTCTATGAAGATGCGTAATTACTATCTGGGCGAACTCACATGGCCAGACGTAAAAGAATTCTTAGCAGTGCATGACGTGGCTGTTGTGCCCGTTGGAAGCTGTGAGCAACACGGCCCTCACTTGCCGATAGACACCGATGCCTATGATGCCTTTTGGCTTTCGTTGAAGGCTGCTGAAAAAGCCCAATGCGCCCTCGTAGCGCCGCCAATTTATTATGGAGTTTCTCTGCATCACATGGACTTTCCAGGAACAATCACTCTGGCTCCGCACACTTTGGAGCAACTGGCATATGAGGTGGCCTCTTCCCTGATAAAACACGGATTCAAGAAAATACTCTTTGAAAACGGACACGGCGGAAACACCCCAGCTTTAGAAGCCACAACCCAAAGAATCAAGGCAGATACTAAAGCCTTTGTGGCAGTCGACACCGTCAGCCTCATACCAGACTTCATTGAAAAATTCATTGAAACATCCTATGATGCGCACGCTGGAGAGTTTGAAACTTCTACAACCCTAGCAAATCGAGAAAAATTCGTAGTTAAAGAGAGAATTAAAAAAACAAGAATTATTCTTCCTGAATCAAAATACACAAAGATAGGGTTGAAGGAGAAAGGACCAAAAGTTTCTTGGGGTTTCCGAACAAAAGAAATAAGCGAGACAGGCGTCATAGGCGACCCGACAAAGGCTTCGAAAAGGAAGGGCGAAGCTGCTTGGAAGTTAGCCATCGAAAGACTTGCAGATTTACTAATAGAACTTGACAAAATGAAAAGAGATTAATAATATGATGTATTAAACTTTGGAAGGATGAATTATGGACAATTTGGAAGAAGGGTTAAGGTGGTTTGACCAAGCTGAGGCTGATTTAAAAACTGCTAGGGACTGCCTAAGAGATCAAAATTACTATGCCAGCGCCTTCTTCTCTCAACAATCAGCCGAGAAAGCTCTCAAAGGCTTCCTCTATTCAAAGGGCTATAGAGCCTTAATAACACACTCCGTAACTGAGCTTCTAGAAGAATCATCCAAACTTGAGAAAGTGTTCGAGGAGTTTGTCGACCGTGGGAAAGAGCTCGATAGACATTATATAGGGTCAAGGTATCCAAACTTTTATCCCAAAGGGCCGGCCTACAAATATTACACAGAGGAGATCGCTGAAAAGTGCTTAAGCTATGCAGAATCAATATTGAAAAAAGTGAGGAAGTTTTTGAGAGGATAGAGGCTTATGTGCGAGAGGTGGTTAAAAACCTCAACCCTCACTTGGTAATTTTATTTGGATCTTTTGCAACCAACAATATTAATGAGGGGTCGGATGTTGATATTCTGGTTGTTGCGGATTTTCAGGAAGAGTTTCTTGATAGGATAAAAAAGCTCATGGATATAAACAAACTAGGGATACCTGTCGAGCCTGTGGGATACACCGTTGAAGAATTTAGGGAGATGAAGAGAAGAAAGAATGCTTTTATTCTTGAGGTTTTAGAAAGGGGTAAAGTTATGTACAGCCGCGGCGGTCATCTAATATAGACTGCAGCGATCGTCTTCATCGGTGAGGTTGAAAAGCCCCTTGCGCTATTTAACGATTGCAGATGCATACGAAAAAATCGAGGCCACAACAAAAAGACTGGAAATGACAGACCTTTTAGTCGACCTTCTAAAAAATACGCCAAAAGAAATCATCGACAAGGTCGTTTACTTAACTCAGGGTAAAATATATCCCGATTTTGTCGGGCTTGAAATAGGTGTTGCCGAAAAGCTCGCTATAAAAGCCCTTGCCAGAGCTTCTGGAAGGAAGGAAAGTGAAATCGAAGAAGATTTGAAGAAAACTGGAGATATAGGGGAAACAGCCCAAAAGTTACTAGCTGATAAAAGGCAAGTAACTTTTTTTCAGCAGCCATTGACAGTTCAAAGAGTCTACGACACCCTCGATAAAATGGCTAAGGCTTCAGGTTCAGGTGCTGTTGATCTCAAAACCTCTCTTTTTGCAGGACTTCTGGCTGACGCAACCCCTAAAGAGGCTAAGTATATTATGCGAACCGTCACTGGAAATTTGCGTCTGGGGATTGCTGACATGACGGTTCTCGACGCTTTAGCCATAGCCTACGGTGGCGGAAAGGAAGCTCGCGAGCTAATAGAGCGAGCCTACAACGTTTCCTCAGACTTGGGAAGGGTTGCAAAGACTGTTGCTGAAAAAGGCTTAGGAGGCATTAAGAAGTTTCAAGTTTTGATAGGCGAACCCATAAGGCCCATGTTGTCTGAGAGGCTTTCCTCACCCGAGGAGATATTGGAGAAGCTTGGCGGAAAGTGCATAGCCGAGTACAAGTATGATGGCGAAAGGATACAAGGCCACAAAAAGGGCGAGGATGTCGCTCTCTTTTCCAGGCGCCTCGAAGATATTTCCAGTCAATATCCAGACGCCGTCGAACTTCTCAAGAGATATGTGAAGGTAAGAAACGCCATTCTGGAAGCTGAATGTGTCGCCATAGACACAGAGACGGGCGAGATGAGGCCCTTCCAAGAGTTGATGCACCGCAGGCGCAAGTATGGAATCGAAAAAGCCATGGAAGAGTATCCAGTTTCCCTCTTCATGTTCGACGCGCTGTATGTTGATGGTAAAGACTTAACTTTAGAGCCTTACCCAATCAGGCGACACGCACTCCAAGAGGCAATAGAGGAAAGCGACAGAGTCAAAACTGCCAAATACATCATCACAAGCGATGTCAAAGAACTGGAAAAATTCTTTCTCGAAGCCATAGAAGCCGGTTGCGAAGGCCTCGTCTGCAAATCCATGGCAGAAGATTCTGTCTATCAAGCCGGAGCCAGAGGATGGCTCTGGATAAAGTATAAACGAGACTACAAAAGTGAAATGACGGACACTGTGGATTTGGTGGTTGTCGGAGCCTTCTACGGCAGAGGAAAACGCGCTGGAACATATGGAGCATTACTTTTGGCAGCATATGATCCAGAGAAAGATGTTTTCGAGACTGTAACAAAATGCGGAACGGGTTTCACTGATGAAGATTTGGCAAAGCTACCAAAAATGATGGAGAAGCGTAAGATTAGCCACAAGCATCCAAGAGTGCAATCAATAATCGAGGCAGACGTGTGGTTTGAACCAGCCGTTGTGATAGAAATTCTTGGCGCTGAAATAACATTAAGCCCGATTCATGTGTGTGCGATGGATGTTATTCGCAAAGGAAGCGGACTAGCAATCAGGTTTCCACGCTTCACAGGCAACTATAGACTTGATAAGGCGGCTGAAGACGCAACAACAGTCGAGGAAGTCGTTGAAATGTATAAAAGTCAACTCAAAAAAATCGCAGAATAGTATAGTCCTGTTGATGTTTTTGAGGAAGCGTATACAATTCATACTCCCCCATAATTCTGTCTACCTTGTTCATGATTGGTTTTGGTATGTGCACGTTTTTTCGTAGAATGACTTTTCTCTTGGTTTTTGGTCTTTGTCCTCTAAACTTGAGCTGTTTATGGCGTTGGAAGAGCGTTTGAGAATATTTTTATTCCGAAGCATTCAGTTTAGAAGAATTGCTGGAAACTGTGGTTCTCATTTTGGGGGAGGAAAGAGACGGAAGGAAGGAGAGAATGCCGGTTTTCTTTAGATGGTCGGCGTCTTCCCACTCTAATTCTTACACCTATGAAACGCCCATAGAACAAGCTTTCACAAATTTTATAAATGAATGAATCAGATTAATAATAGTTTTCCCACTAAAAGATTTAACGCCTTGGGTTTCCTTTTAAAAACAAATAAGAGGAGAAAGGAAAAAGACAAACAAAATAGTTGCATTACTCGCATTAAATGCTTCTATTGAGCAAGATGCTGATAATACAGATACCACAAGCCCGACAACGACGACCATTACACCATTAGTTCTAGAACGTAATCTGGCGGCTGGCAGCTGAATTAGCTCTAGCACCGTTCAGACGGTTGACGACGTGCACTCTGTGAAGATGCACCTCCTTGAAACGGGAGTTGGCCCTACGATTAAGACTTAAAAGCTGGAATAGAATTCCCCTACAAAAAACACAGTACTCATGGTGGATCTCGGCGTTCCAGCTGAAGAATGGAAACTAACCCAAATAGAAAATCCAACAGGTAGCGCTATTACTGGCGATTTTGAACTCAGTGTTGCTCATTCTAGAGGTGGAGTACACATAGCTGCCTCATCAGATATAACGTATTATCTTGATAACCCAGCAGCACGCCCAAGGTCATACCAATTGGTGGGAGTGGCTGAATGGGACAGCCACCTTGCAACATCATTGGGATTGAATGGACTGGTGGGTTTCTGAGGGCAGCTCAACCAGTAAGGGCTTTCTTGAAATATGGAATTGTACGTATCCGCGACTATAGAATGACCACAGGACTCGGAACATACTATTGTTTCCAAAATAACTGTGAGATGTGCGACCCAGACCTAACCAATGACCATAACGAGCCAGATTTATACCCACGATACCTTGGACAGATAATAAGGTGTGGTCCAACACACCCATCTAATCCAGGCGAAATAGAAGTGGCTGACAACGTGAAGACGGCTGCTGTGAGGGTAGGCATGGCACGAACGATAAAAGTTGAACCACCAGTTTACAATGCGCAAACGCTCAACGGAACATTCGACATAAACATAACAATGAACGACTTAGGTCAATACTGGAGAGTTGTCAGCGTCAGTTTTGGCTTTGCTACAACGAAACGCTTCTAAAAGTTGTTAGTGTAACTGAGGGGGCCTTCATGAAGCAAGCTGGAGCCACTTTCTTCATATACTTCGTTGAAAGAGACCCCATATATGGACCAAACGTGCTTGTAGGTATATTACTGGAGCCAAATACCAAGCTAATGGAATGCATTCCCAAGCGGAAGTTTCGTCTCAGCAACAATCACTTTCAAGACCATATACCAGAAAAGAGGCCTAGAAAAGCCTCCCTTAACATGCAATTTAATGCTGGAAGACACATTGCAAAACGGCAAATTCAGAATGTACCCAACTTACATCGGCAACTTCAACTATGTTGTGGGCATGAAAGACATAAAGAGTGTGGCAAAAGGCTTCGGATGGACCGCAACATACGATCCATAATTGTATCAAGCGCGCGCTACTTCCCCCCCTTTTTTAAATAGCATCCGTTGGCTCTTACGTCAAAGAAGTTTCTTAGAAACTGAAGATAAAATGCTCTTTTGAGGAGACGTTTTAGCGTTAGGTTTCTATCACACCAACCTTTATATTTGTCATTCAGCTCAAAAATTCGTAGGTGCGATCGTATGCCTCAGGTAATGTGTCCAAATTGTGGAATGACGATAAACTTGGAAAACCGAAAGGAAGTTGATATTAATTTAATTATAAACGCTGCCAAGAACAGGCCAAGAACTTTTACAGAATTATTACACGTCACAAGGCTTCCGCGAAAGACTTTGAGTTTTAGACTAAAGGAACTTTGTGCGACCGGCGTTATCGTCAAAAAAGAGGGCGTGTATGAGGTGAATGGCGATTCGCAATTTGTGGGCGGAGCTAGAAACCCTACAGAGAAATTCTCAAAAGTGCTATATGATAGAAGAGTTAGAACGGGTTTGATGTTCGTTGCGCTATTGTTGTCTTTTTCGGTCTCCGGGTATGTCTTAGCGATGCTCTTGACCTCGCCACAGCCTGTGGAAAAATTCCAAGAACCAGCAATCATAGGAAGCATTGCTGTAACCCTCAACGTCAATAATGTTAGAGATTTATACGCTTGGCAAGCCGTCATTACCTACAATGCAAGCGAATTAAAAGTTATTGAAATCCTACCAGGAAAGTTTCTAGGAGTTGAATACCCCTTTTTCCTGAACACAACAGACATTTTGGAAGGTGTACTTTTACTCGGCGGAACTTTATATGGAGGTACCTCTACGCAAAGCGGTAGCGGAAGGCTGGCAACCATTCTTCTCGGGTATTACATGGATAGCTACGCGGAACCAAAAATAGTATTACGAGAGAAGCATCTAGAAACTTACCTGCTAGATTCTAAAGGGTCTGTTATTCCTATCGGTAATCCGACAACTCTAACGCTCACCGTTGTTGAAAATCGATGAGACACCTCTTAAAGATCAAAGTGAATTTTCCATCCTTTTTTCTTTGATATGGATCTTATGTCTAGCACTAACAATTTTGAGTATGGCTTTAACTCCTTTCCTTTTGATTGAATTTTTCTGTTTTTTGAATAAATGTCACTGAATAGTTAAGGGAAGCCCGTTGTATCCTCTGATTAGGACAGAAGAGTAGAAATGAACCGGTGGCGATACGATTTTAACGATTCGTATTGGTGAAAAAAGAAACAGTTACAATAATAGTTAAAGCCTCAAAAGAAAGTGGTAAGCGATTGAACATTTTTTCGTTGATGAGAAACTATTTTTTCCTCTTAGCCAGATTCTTATGCGTTTCGCTTTTTAGTCCAAAGACTGATATGGTTGCTCCTGCTACTCCTACTACGCTACCTCCAGGAAGAAGGGCGGTGTAAGGATATTTTATTGCAATGTTACCTTTAAAAACGCCCAGATAACTTGGCGGATCAGGTCTTGGGGGGATGATCGCCCAGAGAGTTACATTGTATGTGCCACTTTTTTTGGCAACTCCACCTATGCCGTCGTACGCATTGGATGCTGGCCTATAAAGAACCGTTGGGTCTAAACCATCTTGTTGGAGAACCGTTATGTTGTAATATGCTAGCCCATATGGCAATTCAGTTGTTGGTGAAACCATCAGTGCCCATGTAATCATAAATCTTGTTAGATTACTATCAGGATCAAAAATATCAACAGTACCAAAAAGGACGACGCCTGATGGAGGGCCTCCCTCATTTGGGTGCCACGGTTCCCATTGCAAACTTTCATTAGCCCACCATGTGTATGGAAGTCGAATTTCTACAAGAATTTTATCATCCTTTTCGAGGTTGGCTGTTACGCTCCATGCGTTAAGAGTATAATTAACTGCTTGAGGTTGCACCTCTTTTTCGCTTTTATCGGAGTAAGACACCATGATTAATCCAGCGAGGATAAGAGCTATGCCCACAACAACCACTTGTTTCCTCATACGCCATTTCCCCCATTTGTATAAGAAATTATTGCCGCTAATAAACCTTAAGTCCATTAAAATACATCGAATCAATTCATGTGTATCCAGAAGATGGTGTAACCTTTTCTCAAAACTGTGAAGTTTGGTTTAAAAACTTTTATATTCGTGACGAAAAATAAACTTGTAGGAAGAGAGATTGACTTGGATACTTAGTGAGAAATGGCTATGGATTATATTACTTGCAGTAATTTTGATATTTACTGTGCCATTGGTGGTCGTATGGGTTATTTTAAATCTGCCATCAGAAATGAGGTTATTCGTCACCATTTTAATTGTCATCAGCTGGGGAGTCGTTGCTGGATACAAGGACTGGATCATAGGTAAACGTAAGGAAGAGGAAAAGCAAGCCTAAGATAAACTAAGTTAATATCCTTAAATGATCTCTGAACTTAGCTGAAAAGTTTCACTTATTTCTCAGGAGTAATATACGGAACCAGAAAGGCGGAGGCAAAAAGCAACAACCCTGCGGTTAATGCTAAGTACCATCCCAAAGCAGCACCCCAAATCCAAAAGTTTTGACCTTGTATCCAGGCTGGAAACTGAGGGGATTTTGGTATAGGCGTTGCTCCCCAAAAATTTTTAATGTCTTTAGGGCTAATAGAGACCCATAAGGATGGAATATTAGCAGGCATCACTGAATTAAGGTTAGCAAATAAGGGCGGCAATGTTGTCGCTACATAGAATGGTGCCCCAATGAAAAGAATAGCGGCAATAATCATACTTACCGTTGCAAAATTATACAATGGCTTCTTGAAAATGGGGATAACTGTAAATACCAATGAAAGAATTGTTAAAGCCACTCCTACTCCTGATAATATAACAGTTATGTTAAACATATAACTCAAGGCACTTTTGTTTGTTTCGCTTGTCGTTAAATTCTCGATTGGCAACAAAATCGATTGCGTTTCGTTTTCAATGGTTACACTTGCAGACACTAGCTGTGAAATTCCATACTCAGCTTTTGCTGTCATGTTTAAGGTTATTTCTGCTTCCCTCGCCGTTCTAAGACTCCACCATGGATAGTAAAAACTTAAACCAGCAAAGATTAGGGCGATCAAAGTAATGAGGATGTGAACTTTTGTTTTGATTTGCATGGATATTAACTTCCGATTTTCTGGTAATTTATGTTTTTCTTTTATAAGGTTTTCGTGATAGATAAATGGAAACTTTTTCGCCATCATTTAAGGGTTGTTCCATTTTTTTATCTTAAGATATACATATTATAGAGAAGTATTTATGTGAAAGAAGAGTTTTTACAAAAAGAGGAGTTGGATGAAATCAAGGGCAGCCTTTGAAGTAGTATGGATTATTTTGCTCTTTAGCACTTTGCTTAGATTTAATCTGCACCTTTCAACAGCGCTTGAGACGATACGGGTTCCCCAAGATTACCCAACAATACAAGAGGCTGTTAACGCTGCATCCCCTAATTCCGTGATTCTAGTTAGTGATGGAACCTACAATGAGTGTGTAAATATAAATAAAACCTTATCACTCATTAGTGTAAACCGTGGCGCAATCATTCGGGGAGCAAGTGCAGAAGGCATTTTAAATATAGGCGCTAACAATGTAAGAGTCGTTGGGTTTACTATAGAGGGCGTGCAAAATTCCGGCCCGGGCATATATATTGAGAGCTTGTTTTGTAACATAACAGGCAACACCTTAACAAACAACTATCGCGGCGTTTACATGTATGATTCCGGATATAATACACTTAGAGAGAACAATTTAACTAATAACACATATAACTTTGCAGTTTGGGGCCGTGAACTGTTACATTTCGTTCATGATATTGATTCTTCAAACACTGTCAACAATAAGCCGATCTATTATCTTGTAAACCGCCATAACGAAGAGGTTCCTCATGGAGCTGGCTTTGTAGGAATTGTTAATTGCCTCAACATAACAGTTAAAGATCAGGTTCTTAAAAACAATGAGGAAGGCGTTCTACTGGCATATTCAAAATATTGCACCATCATTAATGTCACGGCTTTAAAAAACGTTCGCAGCATATTTTTAGTGTGTTCTAATAACAACGTAATTAACGAAAATCGAATATCCAGCGATAAGGATCGTGGCATCTGTCTCCATGATTCACGTGACAACACTTTTAACGGGAACATCATTTCTGACGAAGCGTGGTATGGTATTCTATTATCAAGCTCATCGGATAGAAATATGCTGAGCAGAAATGTTCTTACAAACTGTTCCACCGGAATTTACCTTCTTAAATCTTATAACAACTTGTTAAATGGAAACAGCATCCTCGAGAGTAGACACAGTGGTTTCCAGTTAGAGTCAGCAAACAATAATCTTATTACTAGAAATACGGTCGCTCACAGTAAAGAATTTGGAGTTTGGCTATACGGCTCTTATGACAATGTCATTCACCATAATAATTTCATTAACAATACAATTCAAGCCTATAGCTTTGATTACATGCCACCCAGGAACATGTGGGATGATGGATGTGAGGGCAATTATTGGAGTGACTACAACGGTACGGATGCAAATGGCGATGGTGTTGGCGACACCCCATATAGCATTGATTCTGGTAACATAGATAATTATCCTTTAATGAGTCAATGGGACACAACTCCTCCGACGACCATACACAACTATGATGGTTTATGGCATAAAAATGACTTCTTCGTAGTCTTGGTTGCAAACGATGATTTTAGCGGTGTAGCAGAAACTTATTACAAAATTAATGAAGGACCAGCCAGGAATGTAGGCTCGAATGGACAACCAATCATTTCAACCGAAGGAATAAATAATATACTGGAATATTGGAGCATCGACAAGGCCGGCAACGAGGAAATCCCACACAAAATACTAAGTTGCATAAAGTTAGATAAGACAATTCCTCAAGTTTCGGTAATATCACCTGAAAATAACTCTCACATAAAATTACCCTCAATTACTATTATTTGGAATGGGACTGATTCCCCTTCGGGTATCGAGTACTATGAGATCCAGCTTGATGATTCGTGGGAAAACGTCGGGACTCAAACCACTTACGTAACTCAACTCAGCGACGGGGGTCACGATATTAAGATTAAAGCCATTGATAAAGCAGAAAATTCGAAAACTGTTTCATTAAATGTCGTCGTCAATACAAGCCCGATTGGCGGGCCAGGATATTTTGAGGAGCATGTGCTTGCAGTAGCCATAATAATGGTAGCCTTAAGTATATTCATCATCAAAACAAAAAGAAACTACCATAAAAGTAAACTAAAAAGCCCCATTAAGTAGTTATTCCCTAACAACTAGGAAAAGTGATGCTTTAGTATCGAGTGAAAGCGCCTAATAATGTCGCAAGTACTACTGATGCTGATAGTAATACCAATGTGAGCTCCACAGGCGAAAATATGAACCTTATACCAGGCACATTTAATGCGGGCACTAGAAATGTGTAGTTTATCAACCAGTAAATTGCGCCAGCTAAGATTGCTATTCCCAAAGCCTTTGAAGATGTTACATCTAATCTCTGTCTTAAAGCAACCACTAACGCGATAAACATCCAGAGATTGGTCAAAAATGCGATTGTGAACGGCCATTCAAACCATAACAACGGTTGCCGTAGAAAAACTACGGGCATAAAGACTTGTAGACAAATCGGAACGTAGGCAAAGGCTAGAACTCTTGCTATATCATCAAACTCGACAAGTTTTCCTTGTAATTTAGCTCCAACATAATAGAGAATCAAAGAAAAAATGAGCCATTTAACGATACCGAAGCCAACAAAAAATACTGCAGTACCCACCACTGAAAGGTCCCAAAATACTTCCCCAAGCAAAAGAATTCTGAATGGGATATCAGTCGATGTGGAAGTTCTAATTATATTAACATTATGAACATATAAGCCATTTCCCAATCCGCTGAGTATATTTACGAAGATCATGGTAAACGCTGCTGTTTTGAGGGCTTTAGGGTTTTTTCCGGTAATGTCATAAAATGTTGAGTCGAGTTTCGCAGCTCGGATCATTTTTCCAACAAAGGTGTCTCCAAACGATTTTGGCCATTCCATAATTGCTGCGCCACCTACTACCCCAAATACCGCTCCTATTATGAATCCTCCACCGAATAGAACGCTTAAGAGTGAAAATAGAATTATAAGTGGAGCGAAGACCGCATTCTTTTCCGGTTTTATATTAAGCGCGATTGCGATTGCAAGATTAAAAATCGCGAGAACAATCCATAAAATTATGAACGGACCTTCAACATAACCTCGTAAACCGAAAGCTACTCGTCCCCAGAGACCAAGCTCTGTTGCGTTAAGCGCTTCTAACGAGGAAATGGGGTACGTTGCATTACGTTCTTTAACAAACACGTAAGAGAAGGGATATGAAGACAATACGATGGGTCCTCCGACTGACGCAATCAATAGTCCGTTGATAATTATGAGGATTGCCCCAATTAACACTAAAATAAGTGCTATATTTGCCAACTTCTTTTCCATCAGTATCATCCTGAGGTTTTTTTTATTATCGGAAGCTCCGTATATAAGGCTTTACTCAAGTACCATTAGACTTTGATTCTTCTCCAAAGTTGTATGAGTTGATTGAAATGTTATCGGTTTCCAAGGGAGAAACAGCTTTGAGCCTTAAAGAGACCCCTTCATTTAGTGTAGAGGTGGCACGCCGCACAATGTCCTTCTTCAATTTCAATTAGGGATGGTTCTTTTGTACGGCATATGTCTCCAATCATCATGGGGCATCTCGTATGGAACCTGCATCCTGAAGGCGGGTTCACAGGACTCGGAATTTCTCCTTTTATTACTACTTCAATGCGTGCTGATGTGGGATCAGGAACTGGGACAGCGGATATTAACGCCCGTGTGTATGGATGTAGAGGTTCGAATATGATCTTTTCCGATGATCCCATTTCCATGATTTTTCCCAAATACATAATGACTAATTGATCGCATACATGGCGGGCTAATGCTAAGTCATGAGTAATGTATAAAAAGGAAACATTGTACTTTTCAATTAAATCAACCATCAGATTTAAGACTTCTGCTCTAATCGAAACATCGAGCATTGACACTGGTTCGTCGGCTACTATGAATTCCGGATCGAGTATAAGAGCTCTCGCCACAGCAATTCTTTGTCTTTGTCCCCCGCTAAGCTCGTGAGGAAACCTATAATTGAACTCTTCAGGCGGAATTAATTCCACGTCTTCTAGGGCTTTGTGGACTTTTTCTTCAATCTCAGCTTCTTCTGCTCCCCCCTGAATTCTTAACGGCTCAGACACTATGTCAAAAATGGTCATCCGAGGGTTTAGCGATTCGTATGGATCTTGGAATATTATCTGAATCTTGCGGCGCATCGGTTTGAACTCTTTTTCAGAGGTTTTCCCTAGATCTTTGCCATGGAAATATATTTTTCCGCTTGTTGGTTCTATTAGTTTAAGCAACAATCTCCCTACAGTTGTCTTTCCACTACCGCTTTCGCCTGCGAGACCCAAGATCTCCCCTTTCCTCACTTCAAAGCTTACTCCGTCTACCGCGCGCAAAAATAGCTGTTTTCTCGTTACAAGAGTTTCAAAAAATCCCATTCTCACTGGGAAATATTTCTTTAAGTCTTCAACTTTTATTAGAGTTTCTTTCATAAATCTCTCTCCTTTCAGGCCTTTATATGCAGATGGCACGCCACGTGGTGACTTTTTCCGATGTCGAGAAATGCGGGTTCCTTCTTTCTACAGATGTCCATAGCGTATTGGCATCTGGGGTGAAATCGGCAACCGGATGGAGGGTTAAGAAGGTCTGGTGGAGAACCCGGAATTGAGATCATACGGCTTCTAGGTGCCTTTATGCTTGGAAAGGCTCCGATGAGGCCTTGGGTGTATGGGTGTAAGGGCTCTTTAAACACGGTAACCACATTGCTGTGTTCTACGATTTTTCCTGCATACATAATTGCTACTTTGTCGCAAATTTCAGCTATGATTGACAAGTCGTGAGTGATCAATATCATAGATAGATTAAGTTTACTTTTTAGCTCTCTTAGCAATTTTAACACTTGAGCTGCCACGATAACGTCGAGAGCCGTTCCAGGTTCATCAGCGATTAGAAGTTCTGGGTTGGATGCCAAGGCCATAGCTATCATTGCTCTTTGTCTCATTCCTCCGCTGAACTCGTGTGGATAATTGCTTGCCCGAGAAGGCTCGATGCCTACAAGTTCAAACAATTTCTCAATTCTTTCCATTGCTTGCTCTTTCGTAACATCCGGTTCATGAGTTGTGATGGCTTCTGTGATTTGATCTGAAACTTTGTAAACGGGGTTTAATGCGTTCATTGCGCCTTGAAATACTATGGAGATCCCCTTCCATCTGATGTTTTGTCGGATTTGATCCTCCTCAAGTTTGGTTATGTCGAGATTCTTGAAAAGTATTTTTCCTGCAATGATTCTTCCTCCAAGGGGTAGTATCTTTAATATTGACAGGGCAACTGTAGTTTTGCCGCATCCAGATTCTCCAGCGAGACCCACAGCTTCTCCTTTTTCTACCTCAAAATTGACATCGTCAACAGCCTTCACCGCTCCTCTGCTGGTGGTATAGTATGTTTTCAAATTTTGGACGTCTAGTATAGCCATCTATAGATCTCCCATGCAACCTCTGGATTTAATTTGTCTTTTGTACTTGACCTGTGGACATATAAAACCTTTATGGAACCACCTATCTTCTCATTCTAAGCTTTGGATTGAGAACTTCGTCAAGGGCATATCCTAGCAAAATGAAGGCCATAGCTATCAAAGCTATGCATAGGCCTGGCGGTATAACCCACCACCAGCATTGATAACCTGAATTTGCCGAGACGTCTTGAAGCATTCTTCCCCATGACATTCTCATGGGGTCGCTGAAGCCAAGCCAGCTGAGCGCTGCCTCAGCGACTATAGCGCCTGGCACTGATGTTGCGAGTGATACGTAGACTAAAGACATGACATTGGGCAGGATGTGCCTCGATAGTATGTGAACTTTTCCTGCTCCTATGGCTTTTGCGGCTTCAACAAATGGTCTTTCTTTTAATGTAAGTACTTGTGATCTTACCAGTCTTGCGAAGCCCATCCATCCTAACACACCTAAGAGGATTATGAGGTTTTCAATATTAGGTCCTAGGACTGCCATTAATATTATTAACAGCGGGAGCATGGGTAATACTAGTAGCATATCTGTGAGCCTCATTATTATCTCGTCTGCTATTTTACCTGAGTACCCAGCGATTAGCCCAATGACTAATCCTAGGACGACGCTTAGGATTGATGCAAGTAGGCCAACATAGAGTGAGATTCTTGCCCCGTAGAGCAATTGTGTGAATAAATCTCTTCCTTCATGATCTGTTCCGAAGATCCCCCAGCATGTTCCGTAAAGTTTGAGGTCGAAATCATCAATGTAGACAACTGTTTCTACGGGTTTAGATGAGTTTGTATCAACAAATGTTAGTTCCATGCCCCACTTGAATTTATTCGGGAGCTCATCCGGTGGGAAAATGACGTATCTCGGGTCTTTTCCAGTTTGGTTGCGGAACCATAGTCCTATCTCGGAGATTTCTGAGCCTATGGCAAATGCTGTTTTTGATGTAACCCATTTATTTGTATAGTTGACGAATGTCCCCTCTGGATTCGCTCCTTCAAGTTGATAGCTTGGAGCTGGCCAGACCTTCCATTTTGCTCCTTCGCCGCGTTCCATAAAAACGTAGATATTGACAGGTGCATCAAAGACTTGCACAGAGACATTTATTTTCGGAGGTGGATATACGAGTGGCGGAGGATTTGGGTCGTAGATCTCCCAAGTTTGAACCGTATAAGTGCCATTTATGAATAGAGACACCGCACCCAAATATCTATCTGGGGGTCCGGTATATGGATATGTAAATTCTTTATATATTTGGACCGTCGTGTTTCCATAGGTTCTTCCCACTTCTTCCCTCTTAAATCTAACGAGAATACAACCAGGGTCACCATAAGGATTCGTCATTTCCGATCCAGCATCCCATTGAATTGAGACACCTTGGTTTTCCACAATGGTCCAATGTTCGCTGTTAAAGGAATCTAACGTCTTGATATTTGGATTATTGATGACCACCATGTTTTCGCTTAGTTCTGGACGACCCCCCAGCATTGGCGGTAAATACCTGAGCCATGATGGAGCAGCGAAATTTCCTGCGAGGCGTCTGGATGTTATGGGGTCATATGAGGTGAATAGAGACGGTGCTAGCGCGAACGCTGCGAATAAAACAATAATGATTAGACCTAATGCTCCTCTTGCGTTCTTTAGAAAGATTTTAATGAAGCGTCCGAATCTTTTGAACTGGTATTTAGCTTTCTTTTGGTAACTTGCCAATGTCATCACCCGTATTTGATTCTAGGATCGATGACTCCGTATAGCAGATCTGCGACGAAGTTTGCCAAGATTACGCTTAAGGCTACAATGTAAAAAAGTGCTTGCAGGGCTGGGAAGTCTTTGTTTTGGATCGCAAACCATATCCATCCTCCGAGGCCAGGCCAAGTGTAGACTGTTTCTGTTATTATGGCTCCTGACAGCATGAAGCCGAATGACAGGGCAGCATTGGTTATTAATGGTAGTGAAGCATTTTTTAGAGCGTGTCTAAACAGCACGTTTCTTTCTGTGACGCCTTTCGCTCTTGCGGTTATTATGTAATCTTCAGTGAGTGCTTCTATCATAGTGGCTCTTGCCAATAGAAGGAATCCGCCGTACTGGAAGAGTGTGAGGGTCATGACTGGTAAGAATGAATGCCACAGGAAGCCCCAAACGAGTGTAAGCGTGTCACCCGTGTTTAGGTTTAGCATAACGTTTAACGTTTGAGGTGACGATGAACTTGAGTCTATTGTTAGTGGTGTGGGCCACTGTCCAGGTAGCGTCCATGATGAAGGATAGGCTCCCTTTATGGGGAACCATCCTAGCATGCTTGAGAAAACTATGATGAATATCATACCCATCCAGAATGTGGGTAGTGAGTAGAAGATGAGGGAAGTTAGGACCATAGAGCTATCGAACTTTCCGCCTCTTTTGTGTGCTACTAAAACTCCAAATACAACGCCGAAAACTATTGCGAGCACGGTTGAACCTCCCATTAGCAGCACCGTGAAGGGCACGTAGTATAGAAGCTGGCTCGCTATAGGCTTAAAAGAGACAAAGGAATCTCCGAATTGCCATGTAAACATGTTCTGTAAATATCTTAAAAATTGGATGGGTAATGGATCTCCTATACCCCATAGCTTTTTTAAGGTTTCTGCCGTGATTTTTCTTAACTCCTCTGAGCCTTTTACAGGGTTTATGAAGAGGCTAATGGGGTCTCCGGGCATCACCCAAAAGATGATGAAATTTAATGCAAGCACTAAGATTAGTAGTATGAATGAGTACGCTATTCTCTTAAGGATGTAGCTCCTTAATCCCACGGTACCTCCTCATATCGTTGATAACCCTCTAATGTTTATTTAAGCTTTAACTTTTACATGTAAGTATGTTCCACAAGATTTTTAAATTAGCTCTGTGCTTAAAATTAAGTGCTGAATAAAGGAGAATTGGAGAGAGTAAAATGCATAAGCGAAGTACATTTGCGATAATAGCTGTTTTCGCGATTTCGATGTTGATGTTTGTTCCAGTGAATGCGTGGGTTTATCCTGTTGCCCCAGAGGACACTCGTTATGAGTTGTTTGGACCGCGGCTTGACAGAATCTTCTTCGACATGTATGCAACTGAGGACCTGATGTGGACAGCCTTAAAGGATGGCAAAATCGATGTGACTGACTGGCCGCTGAGCAAGACGTGGTATGCCGAGTTTATCAAGCCTGAGTACGCTGGCAAAGTCAAGATTTGTTTCGCCGGCGGCGAGGCTGGCTACTACCTAGTTGAGTTCAACCACAACAACGACGCCCTGCTTGGCGTGGGAGTTCCAAACCCCATTCTCACCGCTGATATGAAAAAGAATCCCATGGCTGGAAACGAAACTGATGATGGTGGCCGTTCAGGCTTGTCCCTAAGAAGAGCCATCTGCCTCCTATTTAACAGGACAAGGTTCACCGATGAATTCATGGGTGCGATGGGCGAGCACATGTACACGCCAGTGCCGACATACATGGGAGGCTACGTGCACCCGGATATAAAGCCAGGCAAGCCGCTAGAAACCTATGCGTACCTCTACAACAAAACTAAAGCTAAAGAAATCTTGGACGCAAGTCTCTACAAGATGGGTCCAGACGGTTGGAGATACTACGACATAAACGGCAACGGTGTTAAAGAAGCTGGAGAGGAGCTGAAACCCATATTCAACTATCGAGTAGACCACGCCGGCAGAAAGAAGGTCGGCGAGATGCTCGTTGAGGAGATGAGGTCAGAAGGCATAAAGATCAACGTCCAAGCGTTCCCGCTCACAGCGGCAGAAAACTACAAGAAGTCAATGTTGGAGAACAATTTCCACATGTCAACATTCGGCTGGATCTTCATCGGACCAGACCCAGACTATCTACATGACCTCTACACCGAGCCCGGCTGCTGGTACGATCCCACATCCAGCTGCAACAACGAAGGCTACCTGAGGGACCCGACACTGAACATGTTGGGAGAGAAGATAAAATATGCAAACACGCTTGACGAGGCGAAAGAGGCGACCCTTGACTTTCAGGTGCGCTTCGCCTTCCTAGCCGCCCAACTGCCTAACTACTGCAACGTTGCCTACAAGGCCCACAGCGTAAAATACGTCGGCGACGGCGCCGCCACCGGTCCAGAAGACAAGTACGAGGGCAAGAGCTGGACCCACCTTGTAAATCAAATGGGATTCGGCACAAACAGCTGGTGGACCTTCTTGAACGCCTACCCAGAAGGACATCCTTACGGCGACGGTTCGCACATGACAATAAGGTACGGTTGGAAGGTTAAAGGCTACCCGCAGCACATCAACCCACTATACGCTGAATGGTACTGGGACCACGAAGTCCTAAACAAAATGTACGACAGCCTAGGCTTCAGAGACCCATACGACCTCTCCACGTGGAGGCCGTGGATCCTCCAAAAGTGGGAAGAAGGAACGTGGAAGGATCCGGGTGACGTCGACGGAAACGGAGTAACTGGTGAAACCTTTACTAAAATGGCGATCACATTAAGACCTGACGTATATTGGAGTGACGGCAAACCATTAACCATGGCGGACGTGGTGTTCACGTTAGTCGAGTCTACGCCAATGCTGCTGGCGAGGGGCTTCCCACCTCCGTGGTATTACACAAACGTAGAAAACATCGTTTCATACACGCTGATTGACGCGTTTAACATTGAACTGCTGCTAAAGGTCAAAAGCGCCTTTGCCGTGGGCTGGATACTCGGTGGAGAATACATAATTCCGAAGCACATCTGGAAACCAATAATAGAAACTGGCAACCCAGCAGCCTTCCAACCAGACCCGGTCTGCATCGGAACAGGGCCCTTCAAGTTCGTAAGCCACACACCAGACGTTAGCGTCGTACTCGTGCGAGCTGGAGCGTCCAGCGAGCGACCGGTACGGGTAGAAGTGAAGGCAGGCCCAGAATTCAGTTACAAGTTCTCAAGTGGGGTTCAAACAGTAGACACAACCGTAAAGAACCTACGGCTTGGAGATCCAATAACTATAAACATGAACATAACGCATACGTGGCCGAATGGATCGACAACCGTGTACACATATGCAGGCGAAACGATTCCAGCAGGCGGCAGCATAGTAAAGTCAAATACAGTGAGCTTCAACTACGGCAGACACGGATGGCACATTATCATAATCTATGACGGTGTGATAAGCATATGCTATTGGAGGTTCTATGTTACTATAAAGGAGGACATCGCAGGCTCAACTTACTATGATGACATCGGCGTGGTTTATCCGTACAAGGCCCAACTACCCACTCCAGACACCAAGGTCGACATTATAGACATTGCTACAGCTGCTAGGGGCTTCGGTTCTACTCCAGGCCACGCGAGATGGAGCGCAATTGCAGACGTGAACAAAGACTATAAGATTGACATTCTAGACTTAGCGTCTATAGCTACGAAATTCGGTTTTAGAGGATAGACGTCTGAAAATCCTCATCCCCCTTTTTTATGAATATCGCGAAAAGCTTCAGATTATGTTAAAGACTGCAAATGGCGCACATGAAACGTAGCATTTAAACCATTTTGGGCATTTCCTTACTTTCGGGTTAAATATGTAAAGCCTTGTTTAGCTTTTGATGTAGAAGATAATTCGGAAGCAAGCTGCACAAATAATACAAACTAGTTGCGAACAAAACATGGTACAGATACCATCCGGTAGACCTTTACGGCGTGCTCCAGAGCGAAACTGGTCTCAAACGAGTAACACCAAGTACAAATGTTACCGTCAGATTCCACCTGCACAACTATGACCGCTAACGTACAATACCCGCCACAAGTATGCGAGTCAAAATACAGAAACACTATGCATGCATGCGCCAAGCAGAAGCATACCCGAGTATGTCAGTTAGGTTTCGGTGGTTAGTTCTGGTGTTCTGGAGAAGTAACTAGTGTTTTGTGTTTACGGGCGCTAACCTGTAGCATAGCGCTTGCTGCTGTAATCTTGTCTGAGAAACGAATCTTATGGATTGCTGACATTAACTATCTCCGGAACATCATAATGAGGAAAATGAAATAATATGCGAACAGCCGAGATGGCTTTCCGCTATGAAAGCAGGACCGGATAGAACCTTTGGAGACGCGCCGAGGCTGATTAACTAAGCATTCTTAATTTCTGTCTTATAGCTGCCCATGACGACTCCTAGCATACACCAAACAATCTTTGAGCCTAATTCGGTAGGGATATGGTACAACATGTGTACATTAAAGATGGAGTATTGGCTCATTTCAATCTGCTTTACTCCATATCCAACAAGGAAACCGAGTGAAAGAGAGATCAACAGTGATGCTAGAAAAAAGGCTGTGGAGGTCCGAGTCAGCTTATATTTTTTCCCTACGTGGTAGTTCAGTAAAAGTAGCAGTGTAGAAGCTCCTGTATCAAGTAATCCTACAAGTGCCATTTTATAGAAAATTACGGACGGAACCTCTGCCCAGATAAACCCTTTTTCATGCAAAAGTAGAGGCCAGTAAGGGATGTCAGCCTTGAGCCAGTTCACAAAGGCCCCAACGGAGAAAACAGCTATAGTTGCGTACAGGATGATTCGGTTGTCAACATCGTAAATCTTCATTTGTCTCACCAATTTGTTCGGTTTATTGTTGTTTATTTATTTTATTTAGCGAACAAGCAGCCCATTCAATAGGATTCTTCAAGACAAAAGGTTAAATAGATTTAGTCAAAGCTATAAATATGATGGAGGAACATACTTGAAGGGAAGTATCAAAAAAGAGCATCTCTACGTTTCAGTTGTGCTATGTCTCATAATAGTGCTGGGTCAAGTCTATGCTGAATATATATCGGTTGGTGCAGCCCCGCCTAACCATGAAATAAGAGAAACGTTTAAGGTTAGCATAACGCTTCCTTCTGAAATTCGCGACCTTTATGCGTGGCAGGCAGTTATAACATTTAATCCTAGCGTCGTCATGGTCTTAGATGTTGAGAATGGCGGATTTCTCTCCTCTAACACTCTCACAATCAACACTTCGAGTTTAAGCATCCCTATGGATGGTTCACGGCAACTGGAGACGGGGGATAGTTTATTCATTGTATCTTATGGTGACGTAGAAGTTGGAAAAATAGTTCTGGCGGAGACAAAGGTAGGAAAAGTACCCGGTGTGTCAGGATCGGGAACATTGGCAACTATAACATTTGGTGTATACGAACAAGGAAGTTACGATGTTCGACTTCTAGAAGCCTCACTATTTGATCCTAATCTTGAACCAATCAAGCAAGTTTCGCTAACAAGCCCAAGCTAAAATATCTCAGAAAGTTAAGCATCCATCAGTACTGAAAACCGTCATGCAGAGTGTAAGCCATTCCTTTTTTATGTTTGTGTTTGTAAAACTATGCAATAACGAAGGATTTTCGAATTGAGTTGTTATTTTAATGGACTTATATCGCCCTAAAAAGCCTTAAATCGAGTATGGCGACTTCACAACTATGCATAATTCATTCTAGTTACTACGGGTATAAGCAAAATCTTAACAGCAACTGTTTACAAATTATGCTTATGAAACGCGAAGAGAGAGAATTAGATGAGAGGTTCGCATACTTTATTGAAACTATTAAGTTGATGTCGTTTGGAGTATTGGTTGTGTTGCTAATGTTTCATCCTATAATTTTGCTTTGCATAATCTTTAATTTCGTTGAAAGAGGTAACCTTCTGCAAAACATCTTTCTAATGCTTATTTGGTTCTGTGACCTGGCTGCTTCAGCGTTATTAGCTATTCTTGTTGGATACGTTCGAGAACGCCAATCTCATGCTGCCTAGCGTGCTACTTGGGTCAGCATGAAGCTTAGAAAATGGCTAAAGTTTTGCCTTGAAAAATTTATTTTTGCTGATCTTAGGTTTACCTTTTCCTTGCGCCGCCTTGAACCTTGCTGGTTGATGCTTTCTCATTTTTCTTATACGTTGAGATCCTCGTTTCTGCTTCCTAACCGTAATGATAACAGTTACGATCAATACTATTAACACTGAGATTGGAATTAGCAGACGGTAATCATAGATTTGGTTTGACAGTTTAGGTATTATTATCCATACTTCGTTGTTTATGATATAGTTGGGGCTTTCTGCTACAAGCATGTATTTCTTGAGACTTGTTGACTCATTCACAAATTCCGAGAAAAGGACGAACTCCTCTCTCTCCAAGGGTTGCATTTTTTCCTCTAATGATATAGGTTCGCTTGCAGCGGCTGCGAGAAATCCCTTGTCATCATAAAAACAAGCCACAACTATAAAGCTGTCAATTGTCTCATTGCCATCGTTCATGACTTCCCCTTTAACCATACATCCATCCTCAAGTGGCCATAATGAAGCGCTAGGTATGAGGAGCCCAAAGGGTTTGCCTTCAGAAATTTTATAGGTTGTAATCTCAACTTTACATTCCACATACCCCTCTACAGTCGAAGCGTCGATGTTTCCCAGGAATGGGGCTCTTCTACCTGGCAAAATAACCCCCAACCATGCGTATGTATTAAAAGTTTTAATGATGGCTTGAGTGCTGTTAAGAAAATCAATTCTAACCTGCACTTCCCTAACAGGTTCATTTTTATTGTTTATCACCTCCCCCATTATAAAAATTTGTTCTTCTTTGGTATACAGCCTATAATTCAAGGTGAAATCCTCCATTATCGTTGCTCTGACAAAAACTATTGAGGGAGAGAAAAGTAAAATGGTCAGGTTGAAGATTACTAAAGACGTCATCAAACCCAAGCGCTTTGTTTGCATGTAGCCTTTCCTTCCTTTATTCTAATCAAGGCTTGATTCAAGGTGTTAGGATGCAAGATGGTATTTAAGTACATCGACAGCACATTACGTGTCCTTTTCTCTAGAATATAAGAGAAAAACAACCGAACGCTATGAGAAAAAGCAAAATGCCCAAGGTCAAAAAAAACAGTCCTATATCAGGTTTGGATTTATCCTCTTGAATCAATTTCCTATCACTCCCGGGCTGTTCGCCTCTGTTCTTTTCTTCTTCCTTGAGCCAGCTTCTGTATTTTTCAAATCCGAAAAAAGATAGGCAGCCGATAAGAGCCATAATTAAACCTTCCAAAATCAAAGCCAATAAAAGAAAACGCAGAAAATTTACTGAATTCCAACTTCCTTCCACAAAAAGATAAACCGCGACACCTAGAATGTTTACAGATGCGATTAACCCACCGAATATTCCTACCCATTTAAATAAAACAGTGATTTTTGGCATAAGTGTTTTCCTCGAACTTTAAGGCTCTTTATCGAAAAGTTTAGGTTTCTCACTCACCTCCACTTAAAACGGTGCCCACTGTTGAGGAAAACATGCATATCACTAAATTGAATATTGCTAATTTTGCTACAAAGGTCAAATAAATTGAAGTAGTGGCATTGATCATCTCGTATGATCCGTAGACTAATGGAGGTATCAGCAAGATTCCTAATCCAATAATTGCTCCGACAATAACTGATGTCACTGAGTAAGCGATGCTTTTCGTCAAGTTTCTAATGTAAATGCTGAAAAGTGAGGTGAAAAAGAGAATTAAAATCAAATAATATAATAATTCTAGTTTCCAAACGAAAGCTGCCGAATAAGCAGCGGCTTGATTAAGGCATAGACCGAGTGCTGGTACCATATCTTTAAGAAATGTACCATTTCGCAAGGATACTTTTTTAAGAGGGTGCATTTGTTCTTCGACTATTAAACTTGGTTCTGCGGTTTATAAGTCATTTGTCACTTTATAGGCTTGGACGGTTTGATATCCATGATTGGTAGTCGTGGTCAAGGAATTTGTCGCTTCGTCAAGTGGCTCTCCAAGCTGAAAGTCTACAGCATGGCCAATAAACAGTGGTTGAAAATGCCACAAAACTTGACTGTTTAACTTAGAAATCTATATTAAGGTTTGTTTAGAAATTTATTGCGACATGAGAGCTCCTAGAGTGTTTACATCGCTTTACGTGATAACCGTTATGGTATCTCTGTTTTATTTGACTTATACTTCTTTTGTGTACTTTGATGTATATACTTTGGCAAGGCGGTCTTATGTTTCGGCTCAATATTCAAGACTTGAACTGAAGGATTCCGATACGATCGTGGAGACGACATTTATTCTGCAGAATCCATCTAAATTGGAGCTTAAAGTATCATATATCAAACAGGAGATTTATCAATACTCTAATTATAAGGGGCTTTTAGGTGAGAGTTTCGTGCGTAAGGATTACATTATTCGTGTTCCTCCCTTTTCTAACGGCACAGTGACCGTGCAGACTTTACTTGAGAATTTTTTGCCAGAGGATTCCAATGTTAACTTATTCCTGATAGTGCATGTGCGTGTAGAGGATGTTCCTGTGATAAACTATTTCCATTTGAAAGAATATTTTGCTTTATCATATCAGCTTCCTCCACAGTGAATTTCAAGTATGATACTTTAAATATCAACGAGAAATCCTTTAATACATTGATAAATACGATTGATTGAGAGTTTGTCTTTGAACTCCGAAAAAGCATTGTATGAATATCCATATTCAAAAAAGTGGGTTTTTTTCAGCTGCGTGCTTACAGTACTCTCGATAACGTTCACATTGCTCGCTTTGAGCGACCCCATTTCGATATTATTGTTTTTTGCGTTCACTTTTATTCTTGCTGGTATTTTCTTTCTCTTGAAGCTTCGCTTGTATTCGATGAAGACTGAGCATGAACTTGGAAGTCATTTTGCTCTAGAAGAGAAGGTTCCTAGGCGCTTTTTCGTTATTCTGCTGCTGGTGTTGTTCGTTGCTCTTTTTCTGCCCTTTCTTCTTTTGCTGATCCTTGAACCTCTAAGCTGGTTTATTTCTATAACAGGGTTTATTGCTGGTGTTAACATTCCTGAGGTTTTTCTTTATCTCTACTTCAGACGGGGTGAGAAGCGGATTTTAAGTCTTAAAACCAGTTGTTAAAGCTTAAATATATAATATTTGATTACTTTTTTGGTAGCGGGAGAAAACGTAATGGGGCTTAGAGCCTATATACTTAAGAGAGTGGTAATTGCGATAGTTACCCTATGGGTAGCTGCGACATTGATCTTTTTCCTTTTTGTTGTCCATCCTGGTGATCCCACAAGGTTTCTTATGGATCCTTACCTCACAAAAGAACAAGAGGAGATGTTAAGAAGAGAGCTTGGAGTTGATGAGGATTTACATATTCAATATTTAAAATACATGAAGAACCTGCTCACCTTTGGGTTGGTTCCTCCTTATTTTGGTGTGTCCTTCCAGTCTAGAAGGTACGTTGCTAGTGAAATGGCTTGGCGTTTGCCCTTAACTGTGGGTCTTCTTAGCCTTGCATTGACAGGATATATAATTGTTGGCATCCCCGTGGGGATTTTGGCGTCAGCAAAAAGAGGGACAAAGGTGGATATGGGAATTATGACTTGTGGTCTTTTCACCTACGGAGTACCGACTTTCTTTGTTCAGTTGCTTGCAGTCTTCTTCTTCATCGGATACATGTATAGCACGTTGGGTGTGAAACTCTTCCCTAGTAGTGGATGGGTAGATTACCCTCCACCGCAGGGTATAGCATTTATTGCAAACGTCGCATGGCACTACGCCCTGCCGGTTCTCACCTTGGTTGTGTCTAATTTCGCAGGATGGGCGCTATATACAAGAAATATGATGCTTGATTCTCTTACTCAAGACTACATACTTACAGCACGCGCCAAGGGCCTGGGTGAAAGAACAGTACTGATGAAACACGCTTTGAAAAGCATATATCCTCCAATAGTCACTCTTATTACTTTGAGCATACCCGGTGTTGTTTCAGGAGCCATAATAACAGAACAGATATTTGGTTTACAAGGAATTGGTCAATGGTACATTCGATCGATAAGCCTACAGAATCCCGATTACCCTGTGGTGCAGGCGATTCTCTTTATCTCTTCAACTTTAACCGTAGCTTGTAATTTAATCGCAGATTTCATATATGGTATAGTGGACCCACGAATACGCGTAGGCACGAGAAGATAGAGGGACAACATTGAGAACCATAATTAGCGAAGCGACACGTAAAACTTGGGAAAGAAGAATCAAAGGTTTTTGGATGGAATTCTCGCATAACAAGATTGGACTAGCCGGCTTAGGAATGTTGATTTTTTTTCTTGCGGTCGGTATTTTTTCGGACGTTATAGCTCCTTATAGTATTAAAGACCTGTCTGCGGAGAGCCCATGGCAAGCGGATCGGTACGCCCTACCCGACTGGGTGACGATTTTTCCAGCATTTCAAGACCTTCCACCACAGCAAAAACACAAAACGGATTGGACCCATAGCCATTCTGGATACATCGGCACTGTTAAGCAGGATCTGCCTGATTCGGTGAATTATACGAAGACAGCAGGAATGCTGACGGTGTATTATAATGCAAGCAAAAGTGGTAGTCACGACCCGGTGACTGTTTATTTCAACGCGTCGTTTAACTATCCTTATGCGCCGATGCAGAGATTTCTTCTTCGGTTTACATGGTCTGCATCTCCAGATCAAGTGGTTCAGACGTTGATAGATACACCTTGGGGCCTGAAGCCTTGGGGACCAGCAACAGGATCAATGGAGTACATGATAAAAATTGACCTCATAATCCCAAACGGTACATCTTACCCTATTTGGGACCAGAATTGGTGGAAGTATAAAGAAGCTTTTGTACGTATACCGCCACCTGCATTTTGGAATACTAATAGCACCGCTCCTATTGATTTGTGGTCAACCTTTGGAGAGCTAGCTGAAAAATTGGGTTTTAAATATACAGATGTATATCTGGTTCCGGCTGTCTTGTTTTCGACGAAAGGCCCATATACTCTACAGCTTGGCATAACAATGCGGCCTGGAACAATGGATGGAGCAGAGGTCCCCTTGGAGAATGCAACCGGCCGGGTGAGCGTCAGTTGTGGTGACTTTATAGTTTGGGGTCGTCGGTTTGGGCTTTTGGGAACAGATTATTACGCGCATGACGTTTTCTCGCAGCTGGTGCATGGCAGCAAGATTTCCATCATCATCGGGGTTACAGCCGCAGCAACAGCCACATTACTGGGTCTTCTTGTTGGCGTGACTGCTGGTTACCTTGGAGGCTGGACTGATGAAACTTTAATGAGAATGGTCGATGTGCTTATCTGCTTGCCCATTTTGCCAGTATTATTAGTGTTTGTAGCGATCTTCGGCTATAACGTATACTATTTGATCATAATCATAGCCATATTTGGGTGGCAAGGTTTGTCAAGGGTTATAAGATCGCAGGCTCTGTCCCTTCGGGAGATGGCGTTTGTGGAAAGTGCAATCGCCTCAGGCGCGAGGAGAAGCTACACCATATGGAGGCACATAGTGCCTAATGTGCTTCCTACAGCTTTGACGGCCATGGTGCTTGCGGTTCCAGGTGCAATAATTTTGGAAGCTGCGGTTAGCTTTATAGGAATGGGAGATCCATACGCTCCAACTTGGGGAAAAATACTATATCATGCACAAGACACGGGGGCCTTCACGCCCGCAATTCTAGGATGGTGGGTCGTGATTCCGCCAGGACTAGCCATTACGTTTCTCTGCTTAGCCTTTGTGTTTATTGGGCACGCCATAGACGAGGTCGTAAACCCAAGGTTAAGGAGACGACGGTGATGTCAAAGGAAACGGCTTTCCTTGAAGTTGAAAATCTCACAATGTATTATGCGACTTTAAGAGGCTATGTAAGGGCAGTAGAGAATATAGGTTTGAGCATGGCAAAGGGAGAAGCGCTAGGCCTTGTCGGCGAGTCTGGATGTGGAAAAACAAGCGCTATGCTTGCCATCCTAAGGTTGTTGCCTAGAAACGCTCAGATTAAAAATGGAAAAATTTACTTCGACGGAAAAGACTTGCTTAAGATGTCTGAAAAGGAGGTTAGAAAGAAGATCAGGTGGAAAAGAATTTCAACAGTTTTTCAAGGGGCTATGAATGCTCTCCATCCGACGATGAAAATTGGAGCGCAAATAGCTGAAGCGGTTATTTTGCACGACAGAACAACCGAAAAAGAAGCCCTAGAAAGGGCGAAAGCACTATTGGAACTGACAGGAATAGAGAAATCAAAAATTGATCACTACCCTCATGAACTTAGTGGTGGAATGAAACAACGTACAGTGATAGCTATGGCCCTTGCATGCAATCCTGATCTTGTAATCGCAGACGAGCCCACTACAGCCTTGGACGTCATAGTTGCCGCTCAAGTGATGAAAATGATAAAAGAGTTACAACACAAACTTCGAATCTCCCTGATTGTTGTGACACATGACTTATCAATAGTGTCTGAGGTATGCGACAAGATTGCAATCATGTATGCTGGCAAGATTGTTGAAGATGGATACACACTAGATGTTTTCCATGAACCAATGCATCCCTATTCAAGGGGTCTGATAAGCGCGTTTCCAAACATTCTTGAACCTAAGAGAAGGCTTCAATCTATAGGAGGTTTCCCTCCTGATCTGCTCGAACCCCCTTCCGGCTGTAGATTCCATCCGAGATGTTCCTACGCTATGGAGGTTTGCCGAAAAAATGAGCCGTCACCCTTGGATATAGGCAAGAGGCACCTCGTTGCATGCCACCTTTATGGAGGTTAAGCCATGAAAGAAGAAACAATTATCGACGTACGTAATCTGACGAAACACTTTCCTATAAAGATGGGTTTCTTTAAGACACTTCTGGGAAAACAGCAGCTATTTGTTCATGCAGTCGAAAATGTGAGTTTTAAAATTGCAAAAGGAGAAGTTTTTGGGCTAGTTGGCGAAAGCGGCTCTGGAAAGACAACAGTTGGGAGAACGATATTGAGGCTAATAGAACCAACCTCTGGAGAGGTGTTTTTTAAAGACCGAGAAATATCCTCCATTCCTTCCGAAGAAATGCGGTTGTTGCGTAAGAAGTTGCAGATAATATTCCAAGATCCTTATGAATCTTTAAACCCTAGAATGAGCGTTTTCGACTCAATATCTGAACCTCTGCGTGTCCAGGGAAATTTCGATGAAGAAGAAGCCCGTAAAAGAGTAGAGAACGAGTTGGTGGAGATGGGTCTTGTTCCGCCGGAGGAGTATCTGTATCGTTTTCCTCACGAATTGAGTGGTGGACAGAGGCAGAGGGTGGCTATTGCGAGAGCGTTTGTAACTGAACCAGAGTTCATCGTTGCAGATGAGCCATTCTCGATGCTGGACGCCTCTGTTAGAACTGAGGTATCAGAACTCATGTTACACTTAGTGGAGAATTTTCATGTTTCAACGCTTTACATAACACATGATATAGCCTTATCGAGGTATATGTGCGATCGTGTGGGTGTGATGTATTTGGGCGAAATTGTTGAAATGGGCGATGTGGACTCCATTGTGAAGAATCCGTTTCATCCTTATACGTTAGCCTTAATGCGAGCAGTTCCAGTTCCTGATCCAAAAGCCAGACGAATTGAGGTTGTCATCAAAGGTGAAATCCCAAGTCCAGTTTTCCCACCTCCAGGTTGCAGATTTCATACAAGATGCCCTAAGGTAAAGGAAGTGTGCAAGAAGGAAAAACCGCATCTGATTGAGGTTGAAAAGGGCAGATTTGTGGCCTGTCACTTTCCTGAAGGAAAATGAAGATTACACTTTCAAATTTTTGAGATGATAAAGCCTAAACCAAGAGGCTTGGTCTTCGTATTTTCTTATGAAACATTTTTCCATAAACTTTTTAAACGGGGGGGGTTAACAGCTTGTAGTGTAATTCGAGAGGGAGAAAAATGGGAAAAACACTCAAAACGTTGTTGACTACACTGCTAGTTGTTGCTCTCTTGTATTCGGTTGCTTCAGCATATGCAGGAATAGATGACTATCCACGGATGGATGAGATGCACTCTGTCATTTGCTCTCCTGAGGCTGTCGCCGTGTCTAAGGCGTTAGCTTGTGAAATTGACACAGCCTACGACGTACGAGCTCCAGCAAATGTTAAAACGCTTAAAGATGCAGGGTGGTATTGTAGCGCCGTGTTGGGTTTCGGCTTCCACTATATAGGCATAAACTGTAGAAACTATGCGCCTGTAAGCGCAGGAGCAAGTTATGACTACAATGGTAGAAGGCCTGGTGATTCTCTGTTTCCGTTGAACGTTAGCCAATTCAGGTTTGCTCTACACTTGATTGTCGCCCCCCATAAGGAGCGGATAACCAAAGAGGTTTTCGACTGGACTTCAGTAGCCATTCATACCTGTCCAACACCCGCTGCAGGTTCGGCGTGGATAGCACCGATCACGTTTCCACCCGATCCTGTGGGAGAAGCTTATCGTCTGTTGAGGGACGCTGGATTCAAGAACGACACTGGCATATGGGTGCATGATGGCACGTATGGGCCAGCAGGCGAAATCCGATCACAAGCAGATTTGTTTAAAGGAGCATTCTATAAGAAGATAAGGGTTTTGACTTGCCCTGAAGCCGCGCTGTCGACAAGCCTTGTCTCAAAGAAATATATGGAGCTGTGGAACGCGTTCTTCGGCAAGAACAGCGATGGAGAACTATACTTCCACCAAGACGATCTGCCATGGGCTACTGCAATGGTACCTATATTCTCTTGGGATCATGACCCGGACATTTGGGGCGCGGGCTGGGTTGTGGGAAGAGACCCAGACTACCTACACAGCTTCTTCCATCCAGACAATGACATACCAAAGGGATATAACCACCCAGGCATAAATCACCCAACGCTTAACACTTTCCTAGAGCAACTCAAATACACTAAACGCGCAGACGGAACCGTGATCACTGCCATAACGGAATTACAGAGCATCTGTAAGGAGGCGCAAAGCTGGATCTTTATGTTAGCGCCATACATAGTAAACAGAGCCGCGGTCACACCAAACCTCTTCGGCGTACATAAAGGCGTCACAGGATTTTTCGAACCATTAGGCTACACAGCCTCCACAGGGTGGACCTACGACTTCATATACAAACCAGGCACAAACCTCATAAAAATGTGTAACCCCGGCACAATAGGCACATTGAATCCACTAGTGGCGGGCAGCGTTTACGAGTGGAACATACTAAACCGCGTCTACGACAGCTTGATCGCCATTGATCCATATACAAAGGACGACAAGATGTGGGCTGCAGGGAAGTACGAGATGAAGGAGTGGAAGGACGCAACCATCAACGCCCACGGTCTCAACTTGACGTTCTGGATCCGCCCCGGCATCAAATGGCACGACGGCCAAGATTATAATGCGAGCAGCGCCAAATGGAGCTTAGACTTTCTAGCCGCAACTAAACCGCCCCGCTACATCGACGCCTGGCAATTCTACGTACGCTCCGAGGTGCTCGCCCCCTTAACTGTTAGAGTCTACATAAACATCACAGGCTTCTGGTACCAGTACGACATAGCTTTCGCAGCCATGTTCTGCCACAAACCCATATGGGAAAAATGGTGGGGCAACTTCACAGAGGCGCAGAAATGGGAACCCTGGAAGGTCAAATACGATGATTGGACAGGCCAAACAGGCCACGGCGACCTTAAATGCATAGTGGGGACTGGACCATGGGTGTTCGTTGAATACGACGAGGTTGCGCTGACTGGCCGACTCATGGCAAACCGTCCATTCAAGATTGGCGGTAGCCCGGTCTGGGAATACACGGGAAGATACTGGGCTAGCAGCTTTTTCAGAGAAGACCTCAACTTCGACGGCACAGTAAACATCTTGGACATGAGCTTGGCCGCATTAGCCTTCGGTGCCACCCCAGGTCATGCGAGATGGCTAGATGGACAATGCGACGTCGACACCAACAGAGTAGTAAACATCGTAGATTTAGCAAAGATCGCATTGAAATGGGGAAGAATAACGCTGCCAAAGATTGCCTAAACGAACTAGCTAGGCTCGCTCCAACACCCCCTTTTTTATACATTGAACGAACCCTCAGTGATATCTGCAGATATTTAACTCCACTCAAAACTGTCAGAAAACCAAACCAGAATTGAAAATTAACGTTGTTTCTGGCACACGCACTAATTTAAAGTCGACCAACGCTTGTGTAGGTTTATCTTCGTTGTAGACACAAATTTTTTGTTGCGTTGAGATTTAGTTAACCTATTTTCTAGCTTTTAACCTCTTGGTTATGGAATAGAAGATAATTCCGGAACGCTTAAATGTGCAAACTTCACAATTTAATTGCAGAAAGGAGAAAGGAGAATTCAAGCTATGAATAGTGGTTTGAGGAAGTTTCTAACTATAACTTTGACGTTGATGTTCGCATTAAGTCCCATAATATTCCAACAAAACGTTGAGGCACAAGCACGTCCCAAGATCTACGTCAGCCCTGCCGAAAACATATTCCATACTGATACCACCCCGGTTGGCACTCAGTTTACTGTTAGTGTTATGGCTGCTGACTGGGCTGCGCCCGGCGTCTTCAGCTACGAGTTCAAGCTTAGCTACGACAACACTATGCTCGAGGCCGTGGCGGCCGAAATCCCGGTTGGCCACTGGCTGACGCCAACGATCAAGCCCGGCAACATCTTCATAGTAGACGGCGGAACAATCAACCACCCGCAGGGCTACGTGAGCTTCGCCGCCACCCTGCTCTCCCCAGAAGAGGGCAAAACCGGAGCCGGAACAATAGCAAAGGTAACACTAAAAATAACAGCAGCACCGGCCCTTGGCAAAACCTTGGCAAGCACCATAAAACTCATAGACGTGATCCTTGTAGACCCAGCCGCCGTTGAGATTCCAAAAGCCAACTACGACGTGGTGCCCGCTACATATCAGTATATTTCTCCGCCGCCTCCAAAGCCGGTTCTAAAGGTTTCAAGTCATGCTTGGGATGACAAGGCAGCTGATGCAGCTGGAAGAGTCTTCAACATCACAGTGACAATTAACGGCTTGGCTGCAGACTTGCATGTTGTCGGAATCGAATTCTTCCTTGAATTCAACGCAGCCTTGCTGGAGTCAAAAAAGGAATGGATTTACGAAGGAGACTTCTTTAAGAAATTCGGCGAAACGTTCTTCGTTGCATATGTGGAGCCTCCAAACGTGATAGTTGGCCAGTTGCAACTGCCTCCGTATCCTGGACCTCAAGGATGGGCGAACGGCAGCGGAGTTATAGCCACAATCCAGTTCTATGCCACCTATAGACCTCCACCTCCCGCGAGCTGCAACCTAACCCTCACTAGGGTTTTGCTTGTTGACGCAGAAGCCCATCTGGTTGAATATGAACGCCTAGAACACGGCCGTTATACGATCACTGTGGCGCCGCCGCCGTGGCTGTCAGTCACGCCCAAAGACGTTCCAGTGGAAAAGCTAGGCGATAGCTTCAACCTGAACGTGGCGATAAACGAGCTGGATAAAGGATTTAGAATGGTCGGAGTAGAATTCAAAGTACGCTACGACATAACTATGCTTGAGACGAAGGACGAATGGATAACAGAAGGAGACTTCATGAAAGACTTCGCCACCCGTGCTGGAACCGACACGTTCTTCCAAGCCTACGTGGAAGAAGACTACGGCCTAGTCGGCATAATAATACTGCCCCTGCCCAACGGAACATGGCCCTTTAATGTCTTTCCAGAAGGGACAGGTGTGCTTTCCGCACTCAGATTCCGTTCTCTATTCCAGCATGAAACTGAGGATATAACAACCTACTTGCAAGTCTTCGATGTTCTACTCGTAGACGTAGACGCAAAGGAAATACCCGTAAATCTTGAAAAGACAGCCGTGGAAGGAAAATGCACATGCACGTTACTTAAAGCGTACGTTCCACCCGTTCCACCGTTTGCACCACCACCGCACCCTGAATACCCATACTCAATCGATCTTTACACGCAGTATAGTTCACCATATGGAGGGCAAGGCTACAATAGGATTAGCGACGCGTTCGCTCCTCAAGCAGAGGTCTCGCTTCGAGCCAAGGTAACATTTTATGACGACCCAGTTTCAGGGAAACCAGTAACCTACCAGATCAGGGGTAAAGGTGGCGTAGAGTACTCTGCTGTACGCGTTACCGATGCAGAGGGTATAGCAGAACTGAAATACATAATGCCTTTCAGCGAGGCAAACTTCGGCTTGTGGGAAGCAAGCGCAAGCTGGCAAATCGGTGAAAAGGTTGTATCTGACACATTGAAATTCAGAGTCGGCTGGCTAGTACTTGTAGAAAGTATGCAATTGGAAGAATGGAAGTACATAAAGGAAGGTCTTCCAGTATACTACAAAGGTGAAACATACCCGCTGTTTATGAGCCTAAGCATAATCACTCTACAAGACCCGGATGCATGTTTGGTAGGGCTCGGAGCCTACGCGGATGTTGCCATTTTCGACGAACTTGGTCAACCCGTATCTTATAGCCGATTACCCACCGCAATTCCTGAGTACATAAAAATCATAACGGACGATGACGACAAGAAAGCGCAAGATTTCGTCCTCAAAGAACGAACTCGACCACATTACGTGGGGCTGATGTCGGTAACGATTGCGCCAGCCGCTTTCACTGGTAACGCATCGATACAAGGAAATGTGTTCGCTCTGGAAGGAACGCTGTTTGTTCCCTACGGCAAACCCAAAATAAAACACATATGGATCGAGAAAGAGACTAGACCGGTAGCAATTATAATGAAGCCTGTGCTGAAAGTTTCAAGTAAGATCTGGGACAACAAAACTGCAACAGAAGCTAAAGGACTTTTCAACATCAGCATAACCATCCAAGATGTACTTCCCGACTTGCATATAGTAGGAATCCAGTTTAGAATCGAGTTTGACACGACCCTCCTAAAAGTGAAAAACGTGTTTGAAGGAGACTTTGTCAAGCAATTCGGTCCCACTTACCTCACATGGTACATCGAAGACGGCGCCCTGGTTGGCATACTTCAATTGCCTCCGTGGCCCGGGCCCAAAGGATGGATGGAGGGCAGCGGAACAGTGGCTATAATCGAGTTTGAAGCAATACGCTATTCACCATCACCATGGCCCCTCGCTTGTCGCTTGACTCTGAAGGATGCGTTCATGGCAGATGAGCAAGCTACTCGCATTGAATTCCGAAGCCTAGAACACGGATATTACACAATAACCTCTTGAGGGTGGTAGATGAACTCTGCGCGTGTACGCGCCACCTTCGTCCTATTTTTTTTAATGCTCATATCTTTAGCTTTTATTAATCCAGTTTACGCAAACCCTGATGAACTAGTTGTCTCAACCAACAGGCGTTCTTACAGCTTGGGGGCCACCATAAACATCCATGGAACGCTGACGTTAGGAGGGAACCCCGTTACAAACGGGCTGGTTGCGGTCCATGTCGTAGACCTCCAAGGAAACCTTAGACTGATTCGGGTAGTACCTACGGGAACCCCTCCGCCGCCTTGGAAAGTTCGCATAGTGGAGTTTCTGTCATGTGACTTTCAAGGCAACCCTAAAAACAGCTTTAACCGCGGTACTCTCGCATACTTCAAAGTGACGGTCGAAAGCTTAGACGCAGTTCTTGAAAGGCAGGTGACAATCGCCTTCAACCTGTTCGACTGGGTAGGCGTTTCTATCGCCGTTGCATATGCATGTTTCCCACTGGCCCCTGGAAAGCAGGTTACCTACCTCACGTCAATGCCTATCCCGAATGACGCCTTTGTGGGAACAGCAATAGGCTGCGTCAGTGCCTTAACCAAGTGGCCAAAAGACGGCGGTCATCCGTACTGCCCAGAAATGCGTGTTAATTTCACAATCACAGGCGGGACCTCTCAAACTACCGCCCCAACGTTAGCATCAACAAGCCCACCGGGTTCATTCAACTTATCCTTCAAACTACCAAGCACGGCAGTGTTGGGCAAATACGCCGTTTACACCAGCGCCCGCTATAACGCTTGGGCCAACACAACCTTCACCTACATGTGGCTTCGCACAGACATCAATACAGACGGAAAGGTAAACATCATAGATGTCTCAATGGCTGCGACAGCCTTCGGCTCAAAGATAGGCGCTCCAACCTACAACAGCCTAGCAGACATAAACGAGGACAAAATCATAAACATACTCGACATTACACGCATAGCACTAGACTACGGAAAAAGCAGAGCTTAACAAAATTCCTTCATTTTTCTCTTAAATGGATAGAAAAAGTCGTATTTAGTTAAGCATAGAAGATAATTCCGGAATGCTTAAATTTTAAACTAAGTAAACTTATAAGTGCTAAAAGGAGAAAGGAGAATCAAAGATATGAACTCTAAAAAGACAAAAATTTTATGCGCATCACTAACACTAGCCTTACTACTGGCACTATTCCCACTTCTCAACACCAGTGTAGCACAAGCCAAACCCAAAATCTACGTAGACCCTAAAGACAACATATTCTACACAGATGTCACTTCTGTTGGTCACACCTTTACCGTAAGCATTATGGCTGCTGACTGGGCTGCGCCGGGCGTCTTCAGCTACGAGTTCAAGCTCAGCTATGATAACACCATGCTCGAGGCCGTGGCGGCCGAAATCCCAGTCGGCCACTGGCTGACGCCGACGATCAAGCCCGGCAACATCTTCATAGTGGACGGCGGAACAATCAACCACCCGCAGGGCTACGTGAGCTTCGCCGCCACCCTCCTGTCCCCAGAAGAGGGCAAAACCGGAGCCGGAACAATAGCAAAGGTAACACTAAAAATAACAGCAGCCCCGCCCGCTGCAGGAAAACTCTCCTGCAAACTAGAACTTAAAGACGTAATCCTTGTAGACCCAGCCGCTGTTGAGATTCCCAAAGCCAACTATGATGTGATTCACGGCTATTACGAATTCGCAGCCCCGCCACCCAAGTTATATCTTAAGGTGGAGCCATCGCTCGTAACTGCAAGCGTTGTGGGAGATGAGGTGAGCATCACGGTTGTGATCAACGACGTAGAAGCAGACCTGAAAATTATAGGAGTAGAGTTCAAAATATCCTTCGACCCATCCGTACTGTCAACAAAACCCGAATATATGACTGAAGGGGACTTTTTCAAGGGATTCGGGGAAACGTTTTTCGTAGCCTATGTTGAAGCCCGTTACGTCATAATCGGCATCCTACTATTACCAACAGAGGCAGGCACATACCCACCGACGGCTAAAGGATTCCCATCCGGAAGCGGAACACTAGCAACCATCAAATTCACAGCAATCAATCTGCCCGAAACCATAACGGAGTTCCCGTTAGAGATCGCTGCGGTAATCATAATAGACGCTCAACTAAACGTTGTTCCACCGCGACGCCTAGAACACGCTACGCTACTAGCCCCAACAAGACCTGAAGACCTGAACAGAGATGGAAGAGTAAACATACAGGACATGGCGGAATTTGCCATAGCCTTCGGCTCCTATCCAGGCCATGCTAGGTGGAATCCCAAGGCGGACATAGACAAGAATGGAAAAGTAAACATACTCGACGGAGTCCTGATCGCTAAAGCCTTCGGAAGATAAAACAAGAACCAAAACCATCAACCTCCTTTTTTTTGCGGTTCTTTTGAACAGTTAAAAACGCTTCTGACGAAAATTTAAAATAGCCTTGCCCTTAATCATTGCTTGTGGTCAAAATGTGTTCAATAAAGAGAAACATTCTAGCCGTTGCTGCTCTACTTCTCATCTGCGCTTGCATGTCGGTTCCAAAAGCTTTCGCCCAAAAGGCATCACTAAACGTAGAGCCTCAGGAAGGTGTCATCTCAAACATTGGTGAAGAATTAACAGTAAACATAACCATTAAGGACTTGCCAAGCCCGGGTATGTTCGGCTACGAGCTAAAACTCTACTTCGACACGACGTATCTAAATGCAACAAAGGCTGAAATACCGAGTGGTCACTTCATGACTCCAACAGATCCTACTAAAATATTCATCGTCGACCCAGGAACAATAAACAACACATTAGGTCGTGTTTCATTCGCCTTAACTCTGCTAGCTCCCGAAGGAGGCAAAACAGGAACCGGGATACTTTGTAAAGTCACATTCCAAGGCAAAGCTGTAGGCGTGTCTCCATTAACGTTTACGGACGTCATTCTTGTTGACCCAGACGCTGTTGAGATTCCGAAAGCCAATTACGATATAAACGACGGTCAAATAACCGTCATACCAGAATTCTCCACTGTGCTGATGGTGCTACTTTTCTTAGTCGTCACCGTCTCTGCTATTATGTTGAAAAAGAAAGCTTTACCCAAAATGAAAAAGACATCCTTGGATGTAAACCGGCGAAATTAAGCATGAGCAAACGCTTACCTTCCAACTAGAATCCCCCTTTTGTTTCTTTCCACGCGCGCTTCTTACGGTTTTGTTTACCTATTCCACCTAAACTCAATGCTCAATTCGTGGGTCCGTCATCGATTCAAGTAAGATTAGTCACTTTTATGCTTCCATCTTTTAAGTATCACCTGTTGTTAGTCGACCTTGCTCCCTAAAGGCCTTCCAATGGACGTCTGATATTTATTTCAGAGTAGAAAATTTTTAATACTAAATCAAACAATCAAAGCTTCGATGCACTATGGAAAAGAATTCTATAATTAGAATATGGAAGAATCTTACACTACTGATGACGCTGTTAATGGCAGTTCTCACGGCTATTGACTTATCAAATGCGCTTCCAACCGGAACCCAGCCACTTATCTATGTAGAGAGCGTACAGGCAAACTACAGGGACGAGCTTATAACAGTTAATGTTAACATCGCCAATCTATCGAAAAACGTGAAGTCGATAGGGATACAGTTTAGGCTTCGCTACAATGTCAGTTTGTTGCAAACGCAGACCGGTTGGGTTAACGAAGGGGCATTCTTCAAGTCTTATGGCGACACGTTTTTCACGTCGTACGTTGAAGATAACTACGTTATCGTTGGAGTTTTGCTCGTGCCTAACGAGACAGGCATTTGGCCAGGCCCGTATCCAGAGGGCAGCGGAACGCTTGCCACAATAACCTTCAAGGCCCTCTATCCGTTCTACGAGTCTATGACGCCGTTTTCCTCCACCCTTACGCTTTACGATGTTATACTCGTTGATGCTGACATCAACCCAATACCCCATATTGTTAGGGACGGGCTCGTAGTGTTTTCAGGTCCCACAATCGCTGTTCATCCACGGTTATACGTTGCCAACAGAAAAAGCGAGACCTTCAGCATAAACATAGACATTAAGGATGTCAGCTCAGGTTGGCATCTCATAGGCGCCGAGTTCAAGCTTCGATACAACAATAGTCTGTTGCAGGTTGTCTCAGTTAATGAAGGTGCATTCTTTAAGTCTTTTGGCGTCACGTTTTTCACGTCGCACGTTGAAGATAACTACGTTCTCGTTGGAGTTTTGCTCCTGCCAGCGGAGACAGGCGGCTGGCCAGGCCCGTATCCAGAGGGCAGCGGAACGCTTGCCACAATAACCTTCAAGGCGCTTTATCAACCTGTGGAACTCACAAGCATGGCTTCCTGTAACCTGACACTATACGACACAATTCTGATAAGAAACAACCTTGAGCAAATACCACACAGCCTGGTTCACGGAGAATATCGAATAACCGCAGAAACACTCAGACCCATAGAAATACAGATCGAAGCTGGAACAATACACTTCAGGGGAGAAATAGTAGACTTCCATATATTGGTCACTGATTATGGCAAAGCAGTCGACCCAGAAACAATGTATGCGACTCTATACTTTAACGGAACAGTCCACGCTGATTTAAGCGCAGAGTTAGAACGCGTTTCCAAGGGATTATATAGAGTAGTCTACGAAATACCCGTGGACGCCAAAACAGGCGCGTACCTAATACTGGTGGAAGCTGAATACCTGCAAGTTCGGGGCACAAGCATCGAAAGTTTCCAGATAAGTTCTACCTTGAGTGGTTGGAACGCCTACCTCACGGAGATCAAGGATCGTATAGCTACAATTGTGATTCCATCTCTGAATGAGATAAAAGTGAATCTAGCGGCTATAAATGGTACGCTTGTAAACATCAAAGATAATATCGCAACAATTGAAACTTCGCTGGGAACTCTGAAAACTGATGTCGCAAACCTGAATATCACGGTGACCAAAATAGACGGTGCCATCGCAACGATTCAAACAAGCTTAGGAAACCTTCAAGGAAAAATCGATAAAATTGATGGAGACACAGTCACAATAAAAACCGACGTGGGTGACATCAAGATCAAGGTCTCTGAAATAAAAACCGATGTGGGTGATATTGAAGTCAAAGTTTCTGACGTGCCAGCGAATGTTCAAACATCAATCAATCTACTCTATGCTACGTTGATTTTGGCATTGATCGCAGCGATAGGTGCAATACTTGCCGTTGTTTATACTCGTAAAAAGTAATCTCCTCCTTTTTCTCCTATTTGAAAAACACGACTGGTAAGGAAATTCTGTTTTCTTAAAGAGAGACAATTCTAGAATAAAAATCCTTAAGCTTTAAATCCCTTGAAATCGCTTAACACTAGGGGGAGGGCTGATTGGAAAAGTTCCCGTTTTTCACAGCTAATTCCTTTATAATTTTTGTCCTTATTCTATACGTCACCTTGTCGGTTAACGGGGAGTGTGTTAATCTTCCTCCTTCCGCAGATTTTACACATTCGCCGATTTTTCCTTATACTCGTGAGACAATAACTTTCAATGCGTCTGCCAGCTACGACCCCGACGGGTTTATTTTCAGTTACACATGGGACTTTGGTGATGAAAACATCACGACGGTATCAACTCCAATAATTATACATTACTATAATGCATCAGGAAATTACTACGTGAACCTTACCGTCAGAGACAACCTTGGGCTAAACAATTCAGTGGTGAAGACTATTTCTGTTCTTCCCCGTGTTGTGGCTTCATTCTCATACTGGCCTCCAAACCCGCTTGTCTGCAAACCAGTTACCTTTAACGCTTCAGATTCAAAACCAGAAGAAGGATACATTGTAAGTTATTCCTGGGACTTTGGTGACGGCAACATCACCGTTATTAGCGAACCTCTAATAACCCACCACTTTCTAGCCGAGGGACTTTACGTTGTTGAATTAAATGTTACGGATAGCATGGGTGGATGGAACACTATGTCTCAAATCTTAAATGTTTCAAAACCACCAACGGCACCTCCCATTGCAGTTTTCACATGGGCTCCACTGACAGCAGAAGCGGGCGAGCCCGTTACCTTTGACGCTTCAGACTCAACTCCTAACGGTGGGGAAATCGTTCTTTATGTTTGGGACTTTGGTGATGAAACCTCTGGAAATACTTCACATCCTAAAATAGCACATATTTATCAGTCCTTTGGAAATTACACGGTCGTTTTGAACGTTACCGACAGTGAAGGAGAAACTGCCTCGGTCATCAATGTTATTAGGGTGGTAGAGCGGCCTAAAGCCGACTTCTTTTTTATTCCGACAGAGCCTCGTGTGTGCACCAAGGTTACCTTTGACGGTTCAATCTCAGACCCCAGAGGCGGATATATAGTGGAGTACAAGTGGAATTTCGGAGATGGTTCTCCAGATGTTTATGGAATTGTGGTGATCCATCGCTTTCCAAAGATGGGAGAATACAACATCTCCTTAAACGTAACAGACAGCGAAGGTAAATGGGACCTGAAATCAATTACATTGAGGATTTTACCCCACAAAGCTGACTTGAACGAGGATGGGGTAGTAAATATAATAGACATGAGCATTTTTGCAAGGGCTTTCGGCTCCTACCCCGGCCACGAAAGATGGAATCCAAAAGTAGACCTAAACAGCGATGAGAAAGTGAACATTCTGGACGGAGTTATAATAGCTAGATCGTTCAATCAATGCATCGACCTCCTTGACCCTTAATTTTTGCTATCATTTTTGTCGATACGGTTCCGGTAATTTTTCAATCCAGTTTAGGTAACTATTTTATTGAATAGCTAATTGAACCTTTGACGTCAATCGACGCAGTGAGTAAAATTTACCCAAAACCCAAACTATTATTATGTATAACTATTTCCGTCTTCTCCTTAGAATTTAGACAGTTTTAAGCATGCATGCATACGGCTTCGATTATGACAGATTCATCTTAGATGCCTACCTAGGCGAAGGAGTCAGACCGCTACCCCAGTAATATGGGGGTTGCCATACTACCTTGACTCTTGGCATTTAGAGCGGGTGCTATCTTTGGATGTCACGTCAAAAGTGTTATAGGCGTTAAAAATAAAGTAGGTTTCTTGACCTATTGTGGCGGTTCTGATGTCTCATCCCTTTATGAGTGTGGTCTTGAAGGCTTTGAGGAGGGGGATTAAGTTTACGGATCATGCTTTTCAGGTTATGTACTCTGCAGAACGAATGGTGACGGTGGATGAGGTGGTGGAAGCTGCTCGTGATGGCGACATCATTGAGGATTATCCTGATGACCCTCGTGGGCACAGCTGCCTCGTACTAGGCTTGACTAGACAAGGGAGGCCCATTCACATTGTATGTGCCCCAAAAGAGGAGTTCCTTGTCATAGTCACAGCTTATGAGCCAACCTTAAATAAGTGGACGCCGAATTTTAAGGCTAGGAGGAAAATGTAGATGGTGAAGTGCCACTTCTGCGGCGGAGAAATCGTGAAAGGCAAGAAAAACTTTTCAGTTACGAGAGGAGACTATTGCGTTATTATTCGGGATATTCAAACCGACATCTGCTCCCAATGCGGGGAAGCCTACTACGATCCCGAGCAGGGAAAAGCCATTGAGGAAATCCTAAAAACAATGGACGACCAGGTGAAAAAACTGCAAACACTCATGCCACCTACGAGGTCATAAAGGCTAAGACTTTTTAAGAAACTCCCATTCGCGCGCCCTATTGACTTCTACCACGTGTGGAAAGAGGAACTACCGAAAGAGTATATAAACAGCGATGGGAAAATCAACATAATAGACATGGCAATCACAGCCAAATGCTTTGGCAAAAAAGCAAGCCAATAAATAACACTAACACCTGCATCGCGCCTCAAGTATGAAAAGCCAAAGTTTTCATAGCATTACTTTCATAAAAAGATTAATGTTCACTATTTCTTCTTAAATTCTCGTTTCCACTCTTAGAATCTCTTATCTGCACTCATTTAAATATACTCCCTTTAATTCTTCTGACACTTGCGTATGACAAAACTATGTCTACTAAACAAAATGGAAATTTCGCTATAAAATATTTATCCCCCTATTTATCTTGACCTTGCAAGAAGACCCTATCTTCAGGTTAGGGATGAATTGCATAGACCTTAAATATGTTGTTGCTATAATCTAAGGTATGAGGCTGACTGTTCAAGGCGGTATTGTTAAGCTGACTCGGCGAAAAAGAGAAGCTCTCGACAGAGAATACGATAATTTGCAGAAGTTTCTTAGAGGCGATAGGAATATTCCATTGTACTCTGCCAACAAACAACAAGCATTGAGGTACTACAAGAGGCTGAAGTTGAAGGAGTATCCTCTCAGTTTGAGAAACGACCTGATTAACGTCAAAAAGGCTAAAGCGTTCTGGTTTCTGAAAATCCCCGTCTGCGGAGTTCGAGGCGGAATCAAGGTCCCGCTGAAGCCTTGCAGAGAGCTTCCACAAGGAAAACTGTGCGAGAGCAAAATCGTTAGGAACCATGGAAGCTACATTGCCATGCTGACCTTTGAATTTGACGCTCCATCTATGCGTAGATGCTCCTCTATCCTTGCCGTGGATTTGGGTGAACGGTTCACTGCATCTGCGGTGCTTTTGCAGAATGGAATCGTGGTGAAAGCCAAGTTTTTCGGCAGAGAAATTAGAGGAGTAAGAAGGCATTATGCAGGGCTTAGGCGTAGGCTCCAAGAAAGAGGTTTAACCCAAGTCGTAAAAAGAATTGGAAAGAAGGAGAAGCGTGTAGTTAACGCCATCCTTCACAGAGTCAGCAAAGGAATAGTCAGCCTCGCCGATTCTGCCGATTCTTACATAGCCTTGGGAGACCTCACAGGAATAAGAAGGCGAGCAAAGGGAAAGGGAAAGAGATTCAACAGAACAGTTAGCAACATGCCCTTCTACCGTCTCACAAAAATGATAGAGTATAAGGCGACATTGAAAGGGATACCTGTGATAACTACAAGCGAAGCCTACACAAACAAAACATGCCATGTCTGCGGATGCGAAGGCAACAGGAAAAGTCAAGGTCTCTTCGTTTGTTCTCACTGCGGAGAATATAATGCTGACTTAAACGGAGCCATCAACATCGGAAAAAAGCTTGAGAGGAACTTAGGCTATATGCCATTGTTCGGGGTTGCATGTGAACCAGCCCATAACCACGCTGAAAGCATGGAAGCCCCACCTTGAAAGGTAGGGTAGTTCACATGATATAGATGTGATGGAAATGAAAATTGTGTCGGCACGCTTTTTGAACGCAATTTTAGTATTAATCGTATTAAATAATGCCGGCCATTTTTCAAACCAGCATTTTCCCTTGTCGTGCATGGCCTTCGTGTCGAGATGCGCTTCCAATTCCGCCCCAACATATTTTCTAGACGTCAACTGGTCTAGATACCATTCTTCCATCGAAATCACTGAAATGCTGTTGGCTTTGAATAACACGTTTCCAAACTTGGTTGACGTGTTTGAGATTGGAAGAAGTTGGAGAAATAAATCGATATATTGTGTGAGGTTGACAAACGAAGCCTTCGTTTTTGAGAAGCCTAAGCTATTGCATGTAGGTTATCATCACGCCCGTGAGCCAATAACAGCAGAGCTTCCCTCATACTTTGTAATGTGGGCTGCAGAAAATTATAGAACAAACGCGACTGTAAAGAGGATGCTTGATCTGGCCGAAACCTATGTAGTTGTAGCTTTAAACGTGGATGGCTTCGAGCTTATAGAGTCCAACGACTGGCAACGCAAGAATGCCCGTCCAGTGGATGAGGATGAAGACGGCTTAACAGACGAGGATCCACCGGAAGACGTGGACGGTGATGGTTATGTTTCGGCTCTTCTTGACGTTGACGGTCGTTTCATTAGGTGGGAGGGAGTAGACAACGATGGGGATGGTTTACTGAATGAAGATTGGGTTGGGGGTGTCGACCTTAATAGAAATTACGGTTATGCTTGGAACGCTTCAACGATGAGTGGCAGCACCAACCATACGGATCAAGATTACAAAGGGTCGTTCCAGTTTTCAGAACCTGAAACTCAAGCCTTGAGGAATTTGGCCCTTAACCACAATTTTACATACGCTTTAAGTTTCCACTCTGGAGCTGAGGTCATAGCCTACCCTTGGTTCCACACAAATATATCAACGAAACATGATCGTATATTTAGACAAGTAGCGGGAAACCTGTCAAAGTTGATCGGTGTTCCTCACACTCAGGGTGGCCGTGGGTTATACACTTCTTCCGGCATCTGGGATGATTGGATGTATGGCAACAGGAGCACCATAGCGTTAACCTGCGAAATCTACCGAAACGTTGATGCTTGGGTAACAAAGCCTGGCCCACAGCATGGAACGTACTGGCTAACAGGCATACTTGAAGCTTTCAACCCACCAGCATACAAGATACCTGCTTTACTGTCAAAGTGGCTACCAGCCTTTTTCTACTTGACAAACAGAGCAATTGATGAAACGTCGCCCACTCGAGATGTTGAAGTAGCCCAAGCAATAATAGAAACGGCAATTGCTTACAAAGGTTGGACTATTAACATCAACGTAACCGTGCGAAACAATGGCAAGGAACCCGAAGATTTCAACGTTTCAATCTATTACAACGAAAAAATGATCAAAACACAAAAAGTGGAGAGGTTGGCCCACAACACAGAGCAAGTCCTCACCTTCGTCTGGAATACTACGGACGTGACGCCCTGCAGAAACTATACGATATGGGCTGAAGCAAATCCTCTATTAGGAGAAAACCTAACAGAGAACAATATACTAGTTGCTGGCTTTGTTAAAATAGGAATAATGGGCGACGTTAACGGAGACGCATCAGTCAACATTGTCGACTTGGCACTAATAGCCACTCTTTTTGGAAGGGGCTACACGGAGACAGAATCTGCCTCATGCGATCTTAACCGCGACCGGCAAATCAATATTATAGACATCACGATCGCGGCAGTAAACTTCGGCAAAAACTGCTATGATCAAAATGGTCTTTGACGACGTAGACTTTAAAAGGGTGCATGAGTCCAATTTTGGAACTGGTCAGTTTTGCAAGAATGTTTAAAAGAAGTGGAATCTGAAAGTCGGGCCTTAAAGGCATCAATGTTATGTCTGTTTAGACGGTACGGTTATTGCGAGACTTATGGTCGTCCATGATCAAAGAGACCCTTAATTCTCATTATCTGTAAAGAAAGGGTCTAAAAAGAGGAGAGTAATGTTATAGCAATTATCTTTTTATGAAATACGCGTTCGACTGCTTCTTGATTATTGGAGTGTTAAGGTTTTCTCGGCCTCCCATTTCGTCAAATATCCAGCTGGCTTCTTTTAGCCTTTGTAAAAGCAAGTTTCCTTTTTCAGTTGTTTTATAGATCTTCCTCCTTTCACTATTAAGTATTTCAACCAACCCTGCTTCTAAGAGCGTAGCAATCTGTTGCCCAAATTGTGAGAAGTTTAGATTTGTTCTATACATGATTCTCGTCTTGACGGAACCTTTGGCCGCAGCATCTAGGATTTCAGCGATTATTTCTAATCTATCTCTTCGCCGTTTTGATTCTTCATTGTTCTTCATTCCAGAATCCCTCCTGATAGTTTAGAATGGACTTTTAAAATGCTTATTGCGTACAGATGAATATGTAATATGGTGGAATATTCTAGAATTATCATACTTGTGCGTCAAAAGTTGCCCTATAAAAGTTGACCACAGAAAAAGGAAAGGGAAACTAGTGTTTAGTAATCTCCACCGAATTCTTGTGCAGCCGCTGCGAGGTCCAAAATGTTAATTATGAAGTCGAAGTTGATGTCCAAGTCAAAGTCGTAGTTTGGCAAGCCATGTCTTGCTCCATAGGCCTTTGCCACTCTAATAATGTCTAGAATGTTGACCAAGCGGTCCCTATTGAAGTCGCTGCGTGGAATGCCGCGTTCCGATGGTCTGGCGAATTTGAAGTGGTAGAAGGTGACTTCGCCACTAATAGTATCCATTCCTGTTATTTCTAATGTGAATTCTGATGGTTCTAAAGTTGCGCTGAGTTGTCCGTAGGCTCCTTTGACAATTTCTTTGATGGAGATAGTTACAGTTACTTCAGTGGTGTCTATAACGGTGACTGTGCAGGTCCTGTTGTAAACGTTCCAGTCGCCTTCTATGTAGAGCGCTTTGTCATTATAATTTACTTCAGTCTTTGTCGCATTAGCCAATATCACAACAAAGTAGGAGACGCTGAAATTCATCGGCATTGTTTTAATTGGTGGTGGTTGCAGTGTGAAAAAGCCATGTGCTCTAGTCCAGTTGTTGATTTCGCTTATTTTTGCGTGAGCCATTAAACCGCCGAAGGCGTCGTTTTCACCGTACTTTGTTATTCTTCCCCTCATCAACACCCATGTAATCTCCAAGGGTGGAAGTGTGATCTCTGATATTGTTATGGTCAGTTCTCCTTTGGCACTGTACATTCCTTCTGTGATGTTTTGATCTGTTGGCTTTTCGGCGACGAATTTCACCCAGAAGTTGTAACCTTTAACGGTTAGTAGCCCCTCAAATTTGATGATCTCCTGTCTTGGCACTATGGCAAATCCGCGAAACTCAACATTGTCGTAGGAGTCTGGAGGAACGTTGGATGGAACCATGGAAGTGAAGTTGGTTTTAATCGTTAAATCGACGTCGGGTTGTCCTTTGAAGCCTCTTAAAGTGGTTGTGCCTTCTGCGGTTATCTGCGCTGGATAAGCCCTTGCGAACGAAGCGTTGACTGATATGGCTAGTAGCATAAGTGTGGCCACGAAGAGTCCGGTGTATTTTGCAAATTTTTTACGATTCATTTTCTTTATCCCTTCTAGTAAATCATGAGTAAAAGGATAAATAAAAGCCTTTCTTGGTTCTGTTTCGTTTTTTAATCCCATTTTATGGTTGTTTTCTTTCGATAACGTTTAGAATCGTTTATTTTGGTTCTAGAGGTGCAGAACGGAACTATTAGCAACTGCGTAATTATTTGGTGTTCATACATCTTAAATAGAACCGCGGCAAAGGCTTATTTTGAGTAATATGAAAGCAGGCTATGGCGCATGTGCTGTCTACGCTCTATCACTTCTGCTAGCCTTAACGATTGTCTTCAAAACAGTTCCCTGTCAGGGTCAGTTACAGTGGAGCACTTGCGTTCAGATAGAAGTGTTTGAAGACTGTTCGGCATCTTGGTTTGTTCAGAGAAGAACATCATTAAAAACAGGCGATGACGAGGCCATGTTCTATCAATTTATAAATGCAACTTCTGTGGATGAGCTCTCCAACAATGTTCGTTCGATGGTTGATTATGCTGGCTTAGTAACTGGAAGGACCATGAGAGTCGAAAACTTTGAGCTCAGAGCCAATGTTTCAAGAACGGCTTTCGGCAATGAGGGAGTCCTTCAATATCAGTTTGACTGGATAGGTTTTGCAGAGAAGATAGAGGACGAGAAGATCAAAATAGGCGACGCTTTAAGCGGTGAATTAGACCTCTTGCCAAACGATGTATTGACAATCATCTATCCGGCAGGATATTTCCCAAGCTTCATGTATCCTTCACCAGATAAAGCGGGATATTCTGAAAGGGCCGTGACTTGGCTCGGCCCGAGAAATTTCGGTATGGGCGAACCCGCTGTTATGCTTGAGAAGAAGGGTTCCAGCTGGACAGATGTTATAACAAGCAACGCAGCTATTTTCTCCGTGATTGTTGCCGCTGTTTTTGCGGGTTTCGTAGGCTACTTCTTCGGAAGGAAACGCTTCTACGAAGATAAAGGATTGAAGCCGAGCATCGGAGAAGAGCAGAAGCCCTTAACACTTTTAGATGTTGAAGACGATGAAGAAAAGGTCCTTAGGCTTCTCGCTGCAGCGGGCGGACGCCTGCTTCAGTCAACAATAGCTAAGCAATGTGGGTTCTCTAAATCAAAGACCAGCGGGCTTCTGTCGGCCATGGAGAGAAAAGGCGTTGTCACTAGGAAAAAGAGTGGAAGAGGAAAAATTGTGACCTTGGTTAAAAAGAGCCAGTGAACTATTGTTTTCGAGGTTTTCAGTTCAAGAACGTTTTTGTCGTTTAAGCGTAGAGACGCTGGTTTTTTGAGTTATGTTGAGATGAAGGCGTTGTTCTCATCACCGGCCTATTGTAGATTGATAATTGACATAGAAGTTAACTACAGAAAGAATAAAAAGAACGTTTAACGCTCCAATAGTTAAGGGGAGAGGAAGGTATGAAAAACAAGATAGCAGCCAGTTCAGTGATTATACTTCTTGTCCTTGGCTTACTTCAAATAACCCTAAATATCACACCAATTGTTTTTGGCGGCGAAAGCGTAGTTCGTAAGGAGATTTGGAAAATTGTTAATGTGACCAATCTAATGCCATATAACACCCTAGTGGACATCAATGTTTCAGTAACCTCCCGCGAAGGCGTCCATATTGCTTGTTCACCGGACATAACCCGTTTCTTTGAAAACCCTACGGGATATGTAAGTTGGTGGGATTGGCTGAACGGAAACTCGACAGTTATGTACCATTGGGGCGATATGGATTGGGTTGTCTCTAATGGGAGCCTAACCAGCATAACTTACGACGAGATTCAACATTGGGGAGAAATGTATTTCGACAGTGGTGGAGGCGTAAACTATACGACTTTTATGGGCAACACCTACATGGCTGATTGGAACTTGACAAGCCCCTATAATGACCCAGATATTGTTTCCCAGGCCTATTGGCAAGGAAATGAAATAAAGATCATTGATGATCTAATGGTCAATGCAAGCAAAACCGTAAACATAGTGTTCAAAATAGTGATAACGAAGCCCGGCGTTTATACCTTTAATATTACTCACACTTCTGGTGTTGAGATTACACCATTAAGCTGGACGGTCGGGGGGGCTGCAACACTTCTAGTACCTTATGAATACACGAAAATTCAGGAGGCAGTAAACGCAGCTGGACCAAACTTCACGGTCATCGTGTTCGATGGAATTTATGATGAGCAAGTAATTGTTAACAAAAGCTTGACAATTCAAGGTATGGGTAATAACACAATCATAAAGCCCTCTTCGGCTGCTAAGCTTACCCAAGTATTCGATGGTTTGTTCTGGTATGGTACGCCTAACACTAAACAGATTGCTGGCATTATCGTAGCTAATGTTCCTGACGGCAGCAATGTAACAATAAAGAATCTGAAAGTTGACGAAAGCAGTGTTACTACCAAGCCAGCAGGAGCTGACTATCTTGCCGGCATCTTTTACCGTGAGACAGGTGGTACAATAGAGGCGGTCAACATAGTTGGGACAGGTGCTTGGAGTGGCTCAGATCGAGCTTACGGAATCTACTTGTCCGCTGCAACCAACACGGTTTCTGTACGAATTAGTGGCTCGACAATTTCGAACTACGATAAGAATGGCATAGAGGCTATGGGAAACAAACTTACTTTCAGCATATCTAATAATGTCTTGATTGGGCGGGGTTCTACGCTCTTGGGGGATGAAGTTCAGAATGGTATTACTGCTGGTAGGAGCAGTGTTGGAACCGTAAACAATAACATGATCAGCAATCTTGTATATCAGCCAGAAACGTGGTGGGCAGCTGGAATTTTGTTTGTTGACAGTAATGGTTCGGCGGATGGCAATAACGTAACCGATTGTCAAATAGGAGTAATCTTCCAAGACGGTAACGGCTCGGCAAGAGACAACATCGTGAACGGCGGAACAGTGGGATTGATCGGTCTCTGGGCGCAGTACACCAAAGGCGGCGCGTGGACCGCTTCATTCAGCAATAACACCGTAAGTGGCGTAAGAGACTCATCAGGCTATGAGAATGGAGCAATTGGTGCTCAGAGCTGGAGTGAAAGTGCATCTATTGCAGTTACTATAAGCAACAATCGGCTTATCGGTAGCTTGACAGACGCAGACGGTATCTTTATCGGAGATGTTCCTGCGGGTAGCCCTGCTGGAAACATAACTGTTGCAGTCATTAACAACACCATCTCTGACTGGGAATATGGTGTCCGTTTCGAAAGTTCGGTTTTGGTTGCCAGCTCTCGTGTCAATTTCAACAACATAAATGGAAGCCAGCTTTACGGCATATTTAACAACTGTTCAGACACACTTGACGCTAGCTATAACTGGTGGGGCGATGAAACTGGGCCATATCATTCTACGCTTAATCCTAGTGGTAGTGGAAACAATGCAAGCGACGATGTGGAGTTTAAACCTTGGCTCATAAAACCCTATCCTCCACTAGTTCCAATCAGTGTTGTACACGTAGTTCCGCAATTCGTGACTCTGGAAACTCCTTCACTTGGTAAACAATTCACCATAAATGTCACAGTGGCAAACGTGAGCATGCTATATGGATTCCAATTTAGATTACGATGGAACAGCTCTCTACTTAACATAATTGGGGTTAACGTTAAAATTCCAACAGTTTGGGGAACCAATTATTATCTTGCTGCAAATACTACAGGAATAGGAAACTATACACTCGGGGTCACAGCGCAGTCGCCAGCCCCACCATTTAACGGCACCACAACGGTAGCATCCCTGACCTTCAAAACAATTTATGATCCAGTTTATCCCGAAAATGCCACGTGCAGCTTGGCGCTTGAAAACGTGACCCTAGCCGATCCTGATGGAAACTTAATCATTCATCTTGTTTACAGCGGCAACTATTTATGCTATTCCGTGAAGCCAAAAATCTTGTTTTCGTCAAAAGAATACATAGCCAAGAAGGTTCCAACAGAGTTTGACGCCTATGTAAATGTGACAAACATCGTTGACCTATATGCGTTTAAGTTCGAATTCAAATTTAACGGATCTCTATTGAAAGTGTTGAACGTCAGTGTTCCCTCGTTAGGTGGCACCCCCACAGTTATCATGGGCTGGCTAAACGATACGGTCTTCGTCAATGTGACCGGGATTACGCCTCCAGCTAACGGCAGCTTGGTCTTAGCTAAGGTTAGGTTCAAAGTCGAGCAAGGGCTTGTATGGAACACCCAGACTCGTTTGATCAACTCCACCCTCAGCTTCACCATTCATGAACTCAACGCAACAACCGGAGCAATTGACCATGAAGCGGTTAATGGGACATATCTTTACAAACCGGTACCGGGTGACTTGGACATGGACGGAGTTGTTAATATAATAGATCTTGCAGCTGCGGCCAGAGCCTTCGGGACTAGTAGAGGAGAACCTGGTTGGTTCTGGATTGCAGACCTTAACTGTGACGATACCATAAACATCCTCGACATCGTCCTCATCGCACGCAATTACTTGAGGGAGGAACCAGAACCATAATGGCTCTTCTTTTCTCCTCTTTCTAAATAAATGAAGAGAGGAAGCAACATGTTCAAAAAAGCGCTTGGAGCTGCGCTGATGCTGATTGCATTGGCTTCTCTTCTTCTTCCTTTCCCTGTTATGGGCAGTTTGGCAACAGTTTCAATCCAACCGCGCATAAGCAAAGTTTGGGGAACAGACGAAACATTTACCATTAACCTAACAGTAGCTGATGCGACAAACCTTTACGGCTGGGAAATCAAGCTATACTATGATCCCTCAATTCTCAACGGCACAAGCGTAATCGAAGGACCGTTCCTCAAGAACGCTGGACCAACCTTCTTCAACTTCACCATCAACAACGACCATAATGCCACGCACGGCCGAGTAAAAGTCTTTAACACCCTTCTTGGAGAAATTCCTGGAGTGAACGGCACGGGCGTTCTGCTTACCATAACCTTCCAAACCAGAAGCCTAGGCATATCCCCATTAGATCTAGAAGAGACTATTCTTGCCGACATTAACGGCAATTCAATGCCTCACATGGTCGTTGATGGAGCAGTTGAAGTTGTGAGTGTAATTCACGATGTGGCAGTAAAAAGCGTCTCTTTATCCTCGAATATCGTTGTTGACGGTCAAGTTGTGGAAATATATGTAACAGCCGCAAATCTGGGCAACAAAACTGAAACATTCGATGTCGCCGTCTACTACAATGAAACATTAATGGCTAATCGAACGGTTGACACACTTTTCCCACAAAAGGATATTGCCCTAACCTTCCTTTGGAACACCGCATCAATAACCCCAAACGCAACTTGCATTATAAAAGCCGAAGCTTCACAAGTTCCCGAAGAAACCAACCTTGAAAACAACATGCTTGTCTATGGAGCTGTTTCCGTGGTGCAGGGTGTACATGATATCGCAGTAATCGATGTAATGCCGGCATCACAAGAGGTATACGAAGGCGAAATAGTGAATATCTACGTAGTAGTGGCGAATAAGGGAAATTACACTGAAACATTCAATGTTACAATCTACCGGGGCGACATCCCGATAGGTGTCCGAACCATTGAAAACCTTACGTATGGACATAGGTATGATTTTACCTTATCATGGGATACCAGAGGCGTAGAGTCTAACAAAACCTACACGATTAGAGCCTCTGCAGGTCCTGTTACAGGAGAAACTCGCCTCGCAGACAACAGTCTAACCGATGGCAATGTCACCGTGTACCCACACGTGGCTCTCTCAATAAGGATAACTGAGGTGGTCCCATGTGACCTGCTAGGTCGACCAGTCTCCAGCTTCTTAGCAGGATCAGTCGCATACTTCAAAGTTACGTTAAATTGCACACTAATTGGGGCTAAGAACATTCTTCTGACGATTAATGTGCACGATGCAAGAGGCAACACGATAGGCGTCGTTTCGTTCCAAGGACCCGTAGCCTCAGGCATAACAACGTTCATCCTGGGGATACCTATACCGACTACGGCAAATGTTGGAAACGCAAGAGTCTACGCTAACGCGTTGAGCGATTGGCCCCGTCTCGGAGGGACACCATACTGCCCAGAAGTTAGCGCAACATTCGAAATCAGGAGGTAACTAACGGGTGATAAATAGAAAGGAAACATCCATCCTTCTCGTCCTCCTCATACTAGCTCTTATACATGGAGGATTGTCCTCCCCAGCCCTCCAAATCACAGTATCTACAGACAAACCGAACTACAACATAGGAGAAAATATCTACACCTACGGTGAGGTAAAGGCGGATGGGCTACCTATTGAAAATGCAACCGTGGCCCTAGAAGTTCGTGATCCCTCCGCAAGTCCAGTCGTTATTAGAACTCTTACTACAGATGCCTTAGGAAAATATGGTCTAAGCTTCAATCTTTCTTCCCAAGCTTTACTAGGCACATACACTGTAAACGTCAGCTGCAGCTATGGTGGGGAAAGAGCCACAAGTTCCACATCCTTCAATCTGGAAAAACCCTCAATACTTGTTGTAACCGTGAATGTGGGAAGATCCGCATACAAAGTTGAAGAACCAATAGACATATATGGCAATGCAACCCTCGCTGACATACCAGTTGTGAAGGCTTTGGTTGCAATAGAAGTCCAAGATCCAAAAGGCACACCAATCCTCCTAAGGGTGTTAGAAACAGACACAGATGGATTTTACAGATTGACATTCCAGCTGCCCACAGACTCGCCTACTGGAAACTACAGCGTCTATGCAAGTGCAAGTTACCAGAATCAAAAAACTACCGCTACTGCGACGTTCCAAGTCAAGCAGACAATCTCAGCTGACATAAACGGAGACGGCGTAGTCAACATTATAGACATAGCACTCGTGGCCAAGGCGTGGGGTTCTTATCCAGGTCACCCGAGATGGGATTCAAGATGCGACCTTGACGGCAATCAAATCGTAAACATAATTGACATAGCGCTTGTAGCGCGGGAGTATAGGCCGTGATTGCCATGATCAAGAGAAGATTTTCGGCTATTTTGATGTTGTCTGTTCTGCTCCTCGGCATTACATCATTGAATATCTCTCAAAGACTTCTAGCTTCGAATACGATTCTTTATATTGACCCCCCAAACATAGCAGGGCTGAATGTGGGAGACACGTTTAGGATAAACGTGACGGTTTCAAACGTGGTTGATTTGTATGGTTGGCAATTCAAGTTAACATACCGAAATAGTGCATTGAACGCAACAACCATAACGGTAGGACCATTCTTGAAGGAAGACGGGGCTTCAACGTTCTTTTGGCTGGCGGAGTTCACAGACAACCACAATGAAACCCATGGGCTAATAATTGCTGCTTGTACGAGGACGAGTGTTGAAAATGGTGTTGATGGTAGCGGAACCTTAGCAACAATCGCTTTCAAGGTAAAGGCTTCATTAAGTACAGTGCTCTCTCTCTTCGACACGAAACTCATCGACTCAGCCTCCCCATTCGGCAACCCAATACCCCACACGACCGTTGATGGAGAAGTTCACGCCGGATTCCACGACGTTGCTGTCATAAGCGCCAACGTGTCAACCACACGAGTCTATGTAGGGCAACCCGTTCAAATCAGCGTAACCGTCAAAAACAACGGTGACTATGCCGAGACTTTCAGCGTTACAACCTACTATGACTCAAATGTGATCGGGACGCAGGCTGTCAACAATCTGCCAGCTGTTTCCCAGTCAACTCTAACTTTCACTTGGGACACCACTGGCGTGGAGCCCGATATAACTTATACAACAAAGGCAGAAGCAGCCAGCGTTCCAGGAGAAACAAACCTGACCAACAACGTTTTTATTGACGGTAGCGTAACAGTGCGGTTATACCCGGTTTTCTTGATAAGGATTACAGAAGTCGTTCCTTGCAACCAATCTGGTTATCCCACAACAGGTTTTGAGGTTGGTTCCATCGGATACTTCAAAGCAACAGTCAACAACACGTCTTTCCAGTCAGAGATTATACTCGTGACGGTAAACGTTTATGATCCATTCAACACTACACTTGGCGTGGTCTCATTTAAAGGCAATATAATGCCTGGCATATCATCATTCATCCTTGGTCTGCCCATACCTTCTACAGCCTCTCGCGGACTTGGGAAAGTTTATGCAAACGCCTTCACTGATTGGCCTTACTTTGGGGGCGTTCCTTACTGTCCCGAGGTATCTGCAACATTTGAAATTGTAAGTTCGTGATAACAAAATGAATCCCTACAGACGAAAAGAGAAGAAAAACCTAAAGGATGCCAGCAGTAGTGGGCTTCTTCTCGTATCTCTATTGTTGATACTTTTGTTTATCCTTATGCAGAGCAGAAACTTTGTACTGCAGCTAACAGCTACAGATGTTCTCGGCCCAGCAATAACCGTTCTTTCACCACAAAATACAACCTATCCAACAACTTCCGTTCAATTGATCTTTACAGTAAACAAAGAGACTTCATGGATGGGCTATAGCCTAGACTTTACGGAAAACATAACAATCACCCAGAACGTAACTTTGACAGAACTGTCCGAGGGCGGACATAGTGTTATAGTTTTCGGGAACGACACATCAGGTCTCATGGGAGCTTCAGAAAGGGTTTATTTCACGATATTGCCCATACACGACGTGGCCGTTATCAATGTCTCTCTTCCATTCGACAACATATATTCAGGCGAGACAATAGACCTTGACGTCACTGTGAGAAACAAAGGTGGCATTCGCGAATCGTTTAATGTCACTGTCTACTACAATAACACCGTCATTGAAACAAAACCTGTAAATAACCTCACTCAAGGCTCAGATGCAACCCTAGCTTATGACTGGAATACCACATCCGTGCCCGCTGGAATTTACGTCATAAAAGTTGAGGCAAGCGTTGTTGCAGGCGAGGCTCATATTGACGACAATGTTTTGATTTATGGCGCTGTAAGAGTGCATCCAAAACCACTTGTGCAGATCAGACCATCTGCAATACAGGCTAAGGTGGAACATGATTTCGAGATTGGAGTATGGATAGTAAACGTGACAAAACTCTATCACTTTGAATTTGATCTACATTATGACCCATCCCTTTTGTATGTTGAAGAGGTCTTGGTCTGTGATGAATATGGTATGTTTCTAACGTCGCCCTATGCAAGGGGTAGAATATACAATGACGGCGTAAACGGCAACCTTTCTGTGTTGCTTACGCAATCAAATGAAGCTACCCCCGTTAATGGCACCGGTCAATTGGCAAGAATCAAATTCAAAATTGTGAGAACCATTTTATACTCATGGAAACCTAATTCAACAAATTTCCTACAATGCGCCTTAAACTTCGACAATTTAAAAATCGGCGTAAAATTTGAAGATGCTAGATTCTTAGAACAGTATGACGGTGAAATTGCGGTGTACGGGGCTGAGTATAAGTTTACGCCCGTACCTGGCGACCTGAATTTAGACGGGATGACGGATGTCATTGATCTTTGTGGTTGTAGTAAAAAGTTTGGAGAGGCTGGAGAAAGCATCTTCGATTTGAATGGAGACGGAACTGTAAATGAGCTTGATCTGATTTTGATTGCCACAAACATTGGCAGAACTAAACCTTAAAATTTAAGATTACGAAATGGGAAAACCTTCTCAGCATTTAAATATGGGCTAATCCAAATTCAGTATGAATTTGGAGGATCCCAACATTGAACAAGGCTCGCCTATTCATTGTTCTTGTGCTTTCATTTATAACGGCATGTGCATTAGGTTTGGCAACTTCAGAAACCATTGTGGCTGTGGATCCGAAGGAAAGCAAGGTTAAGGTGGATCAAATTTTCAGTGTAAACGTCAACATAACGGGTGTCTCTGAACTTCAAGGTTTCGACTTCTGCTTATCCTATGACAAGGCAATTTTACAGTTTGTTAAACTCGAGGAAGGTCCCTTCCTGAAGAGCGTAGGGTCTACATTCATGATTAATCTGACGACAGAAGGGCTTGTGTGGTTGGCTGTGGTGCTCTACCACCCTCAGGGATTAGAGATTTCAGCAAATGGAAGCGGCGTCCTCGCAACCATAACCTTCAAAGCTAAGGCTGTGGGCAAAACTTCGCTTGATCTGCACTCTATAAATCCATACAAGCCAAATGAAGTTAAACTAGCCAAGGACCCGCCGGATTCAGTTGTGCCTATACCAAATTCAGCCTTAGACGGATATGTGGTGGTTTCAACCAACTCAGATCCCGATCCGCCATCGGATCCTCCATCTAATCCGCCACCTAATCCTCCGGCTGAGAAGAGCCCAGACATAAATGGAGATGGCAAAGTCAACATATCGGATGTAGCCCTAGTGGCGAAAGCTTTTGGTTCCTACCCGGGGCATCGTTCATGGGACGATAGGGCGGACTTGGACAACGATCAAGACGTAGATATCCTAGATATTTCCATCGTAGCAAGACAATTTGCAACTTCTCTTTGAGTAGCTCGCGCTATAAATGTAAGACATTTTCGGGATCAGGAAATGCGTTAACCCTAACATGGAAAGATAAGAAGATGATTACACATAAGATCAAGCTGAAATGTCTTAGGCTCATTCTCATCCATTGAATGCTTCGCCTTAGCTGTTGTATAAAAAGTTCTCGCGCTGTCTTTAGACTAAGCCTAATGCTAAAAAGAGGAGAAGGGATATTATAATTCCAAATCTGAAACCATTGCTCTTAGACCAACACCCTATGCATAGATCTTTCCGAATCTTTTAGCGATTAAAGAGATGTCTAATATGTTTATGACGTTGTCGCTGTTTAGATCCGCGTCCGGGTTCCAGTTAGGTTCATCCGGGAGGGATCCATATGCCCTTGCGACCATTGAAATGTCGATTATGTTTATTTGCCCGTCCGCATTTAAATCCTCTAACGCTATTGTAAAAAGTTCATGAAGGATGAAATCGTTATCTGAGGCGTCTGTTTCGTCGGGAACCATACACGCTCGGATACATATGCTGTGGAAACCTGGATTTGCATCAGACGTATTCCAATAGTACGTGGAAGTGTGTTCGGCTCCAGCTGAAAGAACAACGGAATACTTGTGAATTGTGGTGGGCTCCAAACATTCCGGAGCCATCCATACGTTTGAAATGTTCTGGCAGATTGCTAGCTGGAATGTTTCTTCTACGTTTCCGTAATTCTTCACTGTGTAACCGATTTCAGAGAGCTTGCCCGCTCTGAGCTTTAGAGGAGATACCGTTACGTTCAAAACTGCGATATTGTGACTTGGAAATTGTGGTCCAAAGCAGAAGATTTTTCCTTCCTGGGAGGCCACAATTACATGCTCATATATGACGCTCGGTGAAGAAGCTATAGGACTGCCGACTGCAAATTTCCAAACCTCCTTACCTGTTTCTTCGCTTAAACAGTATAGGTTTCCGTCGCTTGAACCAATGTATACCAGTCCATTCTTGCTTATTGTGGGGGCTGAAAGGTGGTTTGGTGCTGTAATAGATTGCCATTTCAGGAAGCCTGTATGTCCGCTTAAGCAGTAGACCCTAGCATCTCTGCATCCAACGATGACAAGGTTCTTGTCATCATTAACGGCAGGCGACGTCAGCCAACCGCCTGTCCAGAAACTCCAAACAAGATTCCCAGTACTTTGTTCTAAAGCAAATACTTTGTCGTCGTTTTCTGTCCCCACAAAAACTAAGCCGTTTGCAACCGCTGGAGAAGAAAACACAGGCCAACTTGTATGATACTTCCATATCAATTTTCCAGTGAATATGTCCAAGGCGTAAATGTGAGGAGAGGTGATAAATGCCATATTATCCACTATGGCTGGGGAAGAAAGTTTTCCGCCTCCTACGTAAGTAGCCCATATTAGCTCGCCTTCAAATTGGCTGAAGCAGCGAAGGTATCCGTCAGAGCATCCGACAAAAACCAAGCCGTTGACTATAGCTGGCGAAGAATATACGCCTGATCCTGTGGGAATTTCATATACCCACTTTACAAGTCCATTAAATGCGTCAAGCGAGAAAATTTTTCCCGGATTCTCGGTGCCGAAGAAAACAGTTCCATCCTTAACTGCAGGTGATGAGGAGACAGCGCTGTTTGTAAAGAAGCTCCAAACGGCTTTCCCCGTCATCATATCCAGGGCGTAGAATGTGCCTCCTGCAGTTCCCACAAAAACCATTCCATCCGCGACAACAGTTGAGCTCACAACGGAGCTGTTAAGGGACGAAACCCAAAGAAGTTCAGGTTTTTCAGGTCCGGCGGTTGAAGCAAACCCAGTGCGGCTAAGTGACTGGCGATACATAGGATATTCGAATTGCCTCCAATCGTAGCGACTTGAAGTGGGAAGAACTGCTCTATGGACGCAAGCCTTGGCATTCCCAGGAAAAGGCTTTGAGCCGTTGCGCTGTACAAAAGGTACTCCGCCTCCAGCAACTCCGTAACTGGCCCACGGATGTAAACCATAAGAGTTGTTGACTTCGGCGTTTGCTTGATTTGCCGCAAAACATGTCAAGGATTCCCATGCAAAGTCGAAAATTTCAGCAGCAGATAACCATCCATCATTGTTAACGTCATCGGCCACTTGAAATCCACCAATTATCCCCAATGGTCCAAAGCTTGTGCCGTTAGGGTAAGAAGCGTTTCTGTGCCCCGTAAGCCATCCTATGGACGTTGTTTCCTCAGGGTTACAAGCAGCTAGTATCACACGTCCCGGCAAGGCTAGTTTGGCGATGTATCCTCCACTGTAAAACGTGTCGAGAATTATTATCGTAGATGTTTGATCCCCGTTATGCGGGAAAGTCTGATTCAGTTCCCAATCGAATAGCGGTTTATCTAGAGCCATATAATAACTGGTGTTCCCTTGACTTACAGCTTTATTGGAGTAGCCTGCATAATAGAAAACAAGCACTGATAGCGCCTCATTAGCTTCAGGCACTGTGAGATTTAGAAAGGTGCTTACCTCGTTTATCGCATTGTCTCGGGAAGCGTCTCCTCTGTAATAAGGTTGGCACTCAAGGTCTATATCCTCGTATTTAATACTTGACAAAAGGTGTATATGACTAAAATATTGGAAACCAGCTGAAACTGTGCCATTAATCCAGTTGCTGAAGAGCTTCAGATTCTTGATTAGAAGTTGGGCGGGCGGAGGAGTATCAGAATGGGTATAAGCTTCAACTGCTAAGAGCCTAAATGTTACGTTTTGGACTGGTTGATCGCCTATTTGCTGTGGCATTGCAGAATTTGCGTATAACGTATGATTAGGGTCGAGCGCAATGACGTAGACAACCGTGATGTGAATGAGGAACAAAAATAGAATGAACGGTACCGCTTTTCTGTGAAATTTCAAAGCCTCCTTCCCCACCCTTACTATTTCAACTCAGCTATTTCTAAATTCTGGAGTTATCCTCTAGGGAATTCTTCCAAGTTTCCCAAAGCGTTTTAGTAAGTGCTTTTCAATTATGTTATACAGAAATGTTGGGTGGAACATGCAATGAACGTGAGGAAAACTGTTTTTGCCTTTTTGGTCTTAACGTTTCTAGTGTCATCATTATTTGGCAAGCTTATGATAGCGAATGTTAAGGCAGTTTCAAATATCATATGTGTAGATGCTTCTAACGTTGCAGACCCGGAAGAAGATGGTTCCTGGGAGCATCCTTTTGACACCATACAGGAGGGGGTTAACGCGGCGGGTTTTGGCCATGTTATTCAGGTTAGATCTGGGGTCTACCGTGAATACGTACAGATTACAAAATCTTCAATCTCTCTTATCGCCGAAAACGGAACAATCATTGACGGCGGTGGAACTAGAAATGGCATCCGAATAGGTGGCCTTCCTCCTGCGTATGCTGAACATGTTAGCATTAGTGGATTTACAGTTCAGAACTGTGTAAAGGGTATTGTACTCGTGCGGTGCCGTTACGCTTGTTTTAGAAATGTCAGCATGGTTGGAAACGCGTATAACTTTGCAGATTACTCCCTTCAGGTGAATGACATAGATATTTCGAACACTGTTAATGGGAGACCGATCTATTACTGGGTGAACGAGCATGGCAAGCAGGTTCCATCAGACGCGGGGTATGTAGTCCTCATAAACTGCACAAACATAGTTGTCAAGGATTTGAACTTGACAAAGAATGGGCAGGGTGTTGTGTTTAAGTATACAAGCAATTCCTTCATCCAAAACGTTAATGTTTCAGGCAATTGGGACGGCGTTTACATAGAAGCTTATAGCAGCAACAATACAATCATAGACTGCACGGTGACGAACAATCTTCTTATTGGCATATACATCTCTAATTCATGGGGGAACACTGTCAGCAATAATAGGGTGTCAAAAAACAATTACGGAGTGTTCCTAGACGAATCTAGCAACGCAAACATCATAGTAAACAACACAATAACGGAAAACGAAAAAGGTCTATACTTCTACGGAGAGAACGGCAATATATTAAGTAATGTTGTGAGAGCCAATACCGTGTCAAATAATACCGTGGGTATTTCGCTTTTGTTTTCTAGAGATAATATCATTTATCATAACAATTTCGTTAATAATTCAGACCAAGCGTATGCTTTTGACAGCGCAGATAGGTGGGATTACAATAGTGAAGGAAATTACTGGACAGATTATGCGGGTGAAGACTTAAACAGTGACGGTGTTGGAGATACACCATACCCGATTAACGAAGATATTTGGGATAGTTATCCCCTCATGGGCTCGCTCTCACACTTCAGTATTCCTTGGCAGGAGGAAGCCTACGACGTTCTGATTGTCAGCGATTCAAATATATTGGAATTGCGTTTTTCGCAACCCGAAAAAATGATAAGCTTAAATGTAACTGGCCCGGATGGTGGCTTTTGTAAGGTGAGTCTGCCAATTATCCTCCTTGGTGGACCATACACAATTTTGGTGGACGGTTCACCGCCCAGAAGCGCTAATCAGACGTCAAATGGCACGCACACATTTTTCTATTTCACGTATGAGCAGGGAATCCGTTACGTCAAGATCAAAGGAACAACGGTGATCCCAGAGTTTTCATCACTATTAATGATGTTCTTTTTCGTTATGTCGCTTGCAACAATCCTTTTACGTTGGCGAAGAATAAGGGTTTCGGCAAAAAATAATGGCAGTGAGGCACATCACGCGCGTGAAATCAGCAATTGAAAAATCGTTGCCATCAATATCGGTTAGCGTGAAGTCGTCGGCTGTCTCTTGGGCAAAGATTTCCCAAACGACGATAGACCGAGGAGAACTGCGAACGCGATTGTAGCAATTCTGATGCCCATTTTTGTTTTCTTTCCATGGTCCTCAATTCTCATCTAGGTCCGCTCTTTTATGGAGATGAATCTGCGGCAGTCTACAAGTGAAGTTATACATCTTGCGATATTATGAGAACTGAAATATCCTGCTGTAATTCATTGGAGATGAAGACCGCCATAACAGAGCGCACGAATAAGGAAGATCATGTAAGTAAAATAATCTAAGGACATAGAAAAGTCTCAGCAGAAAAATGTCTTAAGAACTAGAAGAAGTCAAATTTGCCAAACCAAAGGAGAGAGAAGCGCGCAAGCCATCGATGAGGAACCTTAAGCCAGATCATAGAGATATGGTGAGCATGAACTTGAAATCGAGGCTTCACTATGACTGTCAATGGCTCATACGCTTTTTTCCGCTACGGTTGTGTTCTGCCAAAGTTGGCTGCAACTATCACAACATCGAAGAGATCTACTTGCCCGTCTCCGTTGAGATCAAACTGGTAACAAACAGCCCATTCTGGGTCTCCCGAATCATACCCAACCCATTGTGAAATGGCTGCCAAATCAACAACGTCGACTACGCCGTCCAAGTTCAGGTCGCCTGGTATCGGTGTGAAGGTGTAAGTAAAATAGTTTTTCACACCTACACCATAGCTACAATTGTAGAATTCCATTCTTCTGTATTCTGGGCAATATACATCGATCCAGCCGCTTATAATCCATATTTTGCATGTGCAGTTTTGAGGTAAATATTCCCCGTTTACAAGCGTATAGGGTGGCACACCACCCCAAGGATTTTTAGACCTGAAGGTAATTCTAAGGGTTGTTCCTGTGCCGTTGATTGCTGGTTTTTCAGCTGGGGTACTGACTCGAACAGTTAATATTGTGTTGTTTATGTTTACTTTATAGACCTCGTAAGGCGGCGGTAAGAAGTAGGTTACCTCTATGCTCTGGTAGTCCGTCTCAAGGCAGTCACACCATCCAAGCTCCACATAGAAGCCTTTCATTTTTATGATGTCTGTAAGTATTATATCTACCGTGAAGGTTTTGTTGGCAATCCAATTTATTATCTCTGTCTTTCCCTCAGAGTTGATGCTTATCTCCGGTTTTGCTGAGAAGATGTTGAAGTAGCCGTTTTTCTGCGTATGTTCGATCATGGATCCACCTGAGTCCGTCATTTTGGTGTTGTCAAGCTTCAGCGTGCTTGTGTAGTTATAGGGGTAGCACGGATCCTTTATGATATGGAACCAGAGAGTCGCAACTGGGGCGCTTCCATTATAGGATTTTGCTGGTGCCTTCGCTGTTACAGCCTGCTTGTAAACTCCAGTGAAATTATCAATTTCTTCTAGGATAATGAAGTCTTCTGTGTGAACGTGCATGATTTCATGTTCCGAAAGCTGGATTAGACTTGGATCAAACTCTAACCAGAACTCGTAACCATACAGGTCAGAAACGTTGAGTATCCAAACTTCCACTTTAAAAGTTTTGCAATACGCTGGGGCTTTGAACTCGTATTCTTTTCTTGGCAAGGTCCAAACGTCTTGTATTTTTACAGCGATTTCAGCTTTGAGAGGCGGCTTCCGAACCTCTATTGTTTTTGACTCTATATCCCATTTTCCCTCATTGTCCGTGACATTTAGCGTTACCGTGTAGTTTCCAGGAGATGTGTAGTGATGGGTTACGATTAAACCGAACTTTGTGGAAGACGAGTCGCCGAAAACCCATTGGTAACTGATGATGTCGCCGCCGTCAGGGGTGGAATCTGAGGCGTTGAAAACTATGTCTTCGCACACTTGTGGATATAGCGGTGAAAACGTAAAGGCGGCATGTGGGTGTGCCCTCACCCTTATCATTTGGGAAGTGCTGTCACTTTTCCCGTCGCTGTCGGTGACTGTCAAGGTTACCGTGTAGTTACCAAATGTAGAGTAAGCATGCGTCATGATCGGGTCACCCGTTGTAGTTGCGTTTCCGTCGCCGAAATTCCATGCGTAACTCACAATAACACCGCCGTCCGGTCTCGAAGCTGAAGCATTGAAGGTTACAGTTTCATCCACTTGTGGATACTTTGGAGACCAGTCGAAAGCTGCACGTGGAGGACGTAGAAGACGCATAGCGATGATCATGTCCTGATAGTCTTTGTCGCATCCCCTCCATAGGTCTTCCCATGCTATGATGTAACAGTCTTCCGTTTTTGGATCATGGAAAACCCAAGCGTGGTCAAATTCGTCCGCGTCTCGGCTCTTTTCCGTATGGAATGTTCCGTCTGGTGACCCGAGATATAATCCGAAAGGGTCGGTTGAAAAGAACTCGGCCGTGGACCCGATAGTATCTGCGCCAGAGAAGAGTTCATGAAATGTTCCTGTTGTCAAGGAGTACCAGCCAAAGGTGTTGTTAGGAGCGTATGCGGCGATTTCGGCCAAAAATGTTACGCGATAGTGTCCAGAAGAAAAAGTTTCTATTCCTGTCTCGTTGGTTGCGACATTGATTATGTAAGTGTTGTCGGTGAACCATTGCTGTAAGCTTGGTTCTTCAGCCAGCACTATGATTGGCATCGTACAGATAAGAAGAATCAACGTCATAGTTAGGAGAGTAGCGTTGAGGCTTTTCATTTCTCCCCACTTATGTAAGCGTATATGACCACTTTAACGTTATGGAATATTTTTCTATAGTTTCGAACAGCGTAATATTCTGATTGTTACAATGTAGTACCCGCACGCTTAAGTCCCTTTCAAGCTTTAGGAGGATGACAGTCTTGAGTCAGAGTTCTCCATGATATGAATTGTCTTTAGGCACTGAGGAACTTTACTATTTGTTTCTCGAACCGCGGGACTATGTTTTTCAGCTCTTTTGACGCTTCATAGAGGGATTCGTAGTCTACTTCTAAGTATCTGTGGACCATGATATTTCTTGTCCTCGCCGCTCGGAGAAGTTTGTCAGCGAGTTTTGGGCTTATAACTTTTTTCTCGCTACATATCTTTATGTAGTCAGTGTAGGTTAACGCTGGTCCCCATCCCATGGCTGAGACTATATGTCTGCATACGTCGATAGTTGCCTCTATTATGAGCTGGTAGCTTCTTTCGAGAAGTCTGCTAAAAGTAGGCGACTTCTTCACTTCTGCTTCGCTGTATTTTAGAACGTTTTCTTTCAGGAAGTTAAGCTCCGACTTTACGAAGTTAAACCTCCTTTTAACAATGCTTGCATCTATTGAAGAAGGATCTTCTGATGTGAGCCATTCCTTAACGCTTCTGTCGAGCATCTCCTTATAGGGGGGATATAACATGTTAATTCTTTCTACAAGCTTTTCTTTATAGTGGACTCTGTCGAGCAAGACCATGCTGTTTACAGCTACTTCCTTTTCCATCTCGATGTCTGCCCTATCAAGGTCTATTATGTCTAATGCTTCCTCAGATATGCCGAAGCTGACGATTTCTTCGAGGACTTGGCTAAATGTTTCATACTTCCTTTTATGGTCTTCGGATTTGACAGCTAAGTCTATGTCGTGGAAGCTCTCGCCTTGTTTAACAAGGGACCCGACAATGGCTGCAAACACCAAATTGTTAACCTTCTCGATGGATTCCTTTAGTCTTCCTAAAAACTCCTTGCTAAGCCTTAATTCTTTAACCCTATCGCCTTTCACCAGCAACCACGATATTTCTTTCCCTATCCTTGTTTAATAGTTTTACCTTTGTTGTTTTATGGGTTTCGAGAGTCAAGGCAAATGATCGCTTAGAACATAAGTCTAGAGATAAGTTTTGTCTTGTGGCTTCTTTATGTCGACTTGAGCTTTTGAATCAGTTTATGTGGGCTTAAAATTAATATGGGTTCAGAAATTTTAGTTAATCACGCGCGAATTTACAGAATCGAGCGCGTGGTGTTAAAAGGTAAGTTTATTTGGATGGGAAACATCATCAGATGCAAATGAGCGAGGGTGAAGTTTGGGAATGAAGGGCTTGATTTTGGCTTCTTTATTGATATTTGTCCTTGCAAACATGATTATAACGCAAGTAGGCGCGCAACAGACTAAAGTTCTTGTATTTCCTGAGTCTCACATCGTTCCAAACATAGGCTTAGATTTTACTGTAAACATAACCGTTCAGGATGTTACTGATCTTTATGGTTGGGAATTTAAGCTATATTACCCGAATGACATCCTCAACGGAACCAGCGTCGCTGAAGGCCCTTTCCTGAAAAGTGGAGGCGTCCCTACATTCTTTCTGTTACATGAATTCACTGATGCGTATAACCAAACACGTGGTCGAGTAGTTGCATTATGCCTGCGCGTTGATCCAGACGCGCCGGGTGTCAATGGCAGTGGAGTTTTGGCAACAATAAAGTTTAGTTCCAAATCGATAGATGGACCAAAGGTCTTACGCCTTGATGATGTAAAACTTAGCGACTCTTACGTGAATGCAATTCCATGCACGACGGTTGACGGTGAAGTCGCGGTGATTCCAGAGTTTCCAGCAGCCTCAATCCTGCCGTTACTAGTAGTTTTAACCTCAGCAGCTGCTGCATTCAAAAAGTGCAAACATGAAAAGAATTTATAAAAGAAATCAAGGGAAGATCTAGAATCATTCGGTCTTAAGCTTTTGTGGGTTTTGGGAAATTTTTGGAGGGGCGGCTACTTGACTTTATTAGGGAAACAATTGGGGAAATCAAGAGTTTGATGACAGAGTTGACGAGTGTTCGCAGAACAGCGCGTGCCTTGGAGGATTTTTAATTTTGATGTAGGAATGCATGCATGCATGCATCGCCTTTTGGTTACGACATTACAGGAATTGACATGTTGGATTTCAATGGGTCGGATGCAAACAGTGATTAATATTGGGGACGAGAATGATATGCCTAATGAAGCTTAAAACTAGAATGACATAGAACATTTTTGGGAACCCTTGTAGAATGGTTTAAATCTGTAGACACAATATCGTATTGTAGACAGTGGTTAAATTGAAGAAGCCGTACAAGTCGTATCAGCTCGCCTACCAAAAGACCGAGTTAAACTAATTGAAGAAATAGCCCATGAAGAGAAAGTAGACAAATCAACCATTCTATATAGAGCCCTAGAACAGTACACAAGAGAATGGGCCCTCCAAAAAGCCCTCGAACTCTACAGAAATGGAACAATCACCTTATCCAGAGCAGGAGAAATAGCGGGGCTCTCAATCTGGGAAATAATTGACACACTAGAAAAAAGAAAAATCGTCCTTCAGTATAATGCTGAAGACTTTGAGGAAGACATGAAGACGCTTGGACGTGGATAGAATCCAGCCGAAAGTCGTCTCCAACTCAAGTCCTCTAATCTACTTAGCCAAAATTAACAGGTTAAACTTGATCAAAAACATTTATGGAAAAATCTGGATACCGGAACAAGTATTAAACGAAGCCGTCACACAGGGAAAAGTCCTCAAAATCACCGAGGCATCCATCATAGAAGGAGCAGTTGGCAGATGGATTCTAAAAGAAAGAATAAAGCCTGAAATCGATCTAAAATACGCGTTCTTAGACGGGAACGATAAAATCGGTCTAGGAGAGAAACAAGCATTAAAGCTCTGCAAACAATTGAACGCCGACGTCTTCATTGTAGACGACAAGGAAGCCAGAAGAGTTTGGAGGATGCTAAGAATCAAGCCAATCAGAACCTGCGGCATTCTGGTGCAAGCTTGTAGAAAAGGCTTACTCTCAATTAATGAAGCACAAGAAATGCTGGACAACCTAATTAAAGCCAAGTTCAGAATAGTCCCAATTGTATATTCGTCAATAATTAAGGAGCTCAGAAAAACAAAATTATCCAAAAACATCCCGAAACAAATCGAGCAGCCAATCGGCGGTTTCTCGCGCGCGAAACGGAAATGAGGATATCTGGGACAAACGAATGATACTTCAATGGAGGCAGCAATAAGCGACCACAAAATTTATGTTTCTCCGTTGCTTTAAGAATCTTCTGGAGATGTCAAATATATTGGAAGAATCGACAGTTCAACGGAGATATACGCTAACGATACCGAAGAAGATCAGGGAAGCCGTAAGCATTAAGGAGGGAGAAGCGGTGGTCTGGCGGGTGGAAAGGGGTGAAATCGTGATTACCCCCAAGACGTTTGAACTCTTCCATGCCCGATTTCGTGGAACCTCCTGCTATGTCTCGGAGAAGGACAAAGAGGAGGTCGAAGAGGCATTCCTAAAGGAAACAGGTTGAGGCTTCTCATCGACCTCCACGTTCTGATGGCATACGCTTTTGAAGAGGATCCAGATCACCCCTACGCGGAAAGCTTCTTCATCTTCGCAGACAAGGAAGATGTCGAAGTATGTCTTGTCGCCCCTGCTATTCTTGAGGCTGAGGCTGTGTGGCTGGCGGGAAAGGTGAAGGTGTCAAAGGAAGAGTGGTTCAAATTTGTAGAGGACATTGTAAAGTCAACACTGTTCCGGAAAATTCCGCTTACTCAACAGATTTACCGCGAACACTTGAAAACATACAGAAAGCTGGGCGGAGACTACGCTTACTTCGACTCCTTCCACACTGCAGCTGCTAAAGCTCTCAACACTCCCATCGTTACCACTGATGAAAGGATGCTAAATGATAAGAACGTTCCCGCAAAAAATCTTCACAACTTCCCATCAACTTGCGCAAGCCAAGAATCAAGCTTAGTCCAAGAATCCAGAAAAACTAGAGGGAGATCTACACAGAAGAATCTATAGATTCGAGAGTTATCATGAATTTGCCCGATCGGGCAATATCGTAATTGTTATTAATTTAAAATAAGTAAATAATGCAACATGTCGGAAAAAGAAATTACTTTAAACAAGGTATATGCTACTCATGTTGTAACTCCATTTTCTTTTATTGGTGTAGCTTTTTATGAAACGCAAAATGGTAGAGTTCTAAGATTACTCTATTTCAACTTGATTGAAAAAGTTCCTAAGAGCGAATACGAAGAATTTGCTGAAGCTTGGTTCCAAATTACTGGTCTCGCTCAAGATACTTATTCGCCTCCGATAATTAGAGGAGAAATTTTGCTGGAGTCTGATGAAAGAATGTTGATTAAAAGCGGTGAAAGAGTTTACCATTTTGAAAAGAGCAGTAAGCAAGAAATAGAAGAAACGGAAAAATACGTTAAAAATCGATATTAATTTACGACCAGTTTTTAACCAATTGTTTCGCACACACGAACGCTTAGACGCTATATTTTTCTTATTTTCTAAAAATTCGGCACTTTGCGTTTGCGTTTTCGTTTTTCCTTTTCCGATAAGTTTATATATGGCTTTTCAAAATTGGCTTGGCACTTGCAGGGGTAAGCAGAGCGTTCAGCGGTAGAAAACGCTTGCCCTGTCCTGACCCAAAGGGCAGCGCTCCTCTAAGTCTCCTGCAGGTGATCTCATGTCTACAAGTTGGAAAGGCTTATCAAAAAAGGTTAGGCCATGTCCGAGCAAAGCAGCTGACGTTTATGGGATTAAGCCCCCGCCAGAAATCGAAGAGAAGACAAGGCAATTAGCAGACACTCTTATAGTAAATGACCTGAAAGAGGAGTATTATTACTCGCAATTTGACGTTGCAGTAGACGCTTTTAGAATTCACAGAGAATTTGCAGATAAACATCCGGATCTTTATAAGGAAGTTCTTAAGATTCTACGTCCGATAATACTAGAATGCCAAAAAGTTTTAGCTGCAGTTTACCTATGGGACAGGAACATAGATAGGAAATTGGCTTTAGAGCTTCTCGAAGATGTAAGGCCAAACTGGAAAATCACCTTCTTCTACGCGTTCAAAAAGCAGATTCCGGAGCTTATGTTGCATCATAAGGGGTGGGGAAGAAAGCTTAGAAGGCTTGCCTCAGAGCTAATCCAAGAATGTACGCCATACCATCTCATCAAATATCGAGGCAAACTTCTTAGCATAGCCCGATGGAGCCACATAAGCGATTCATCTTTAGCCTCTAAGTACTTGTTCAAAGATTACAGAAAAAATGAAGATGTTAGGAGAAGCCTCATGGAAGGAGATCCATTGTCGAAGGAATATTTCGAACTTTCTCAATTAGTTAAGGAAGGAAAATCTTCAGAACAAATCGCTTTAATGCTTAAAAAGACTAACCTGCCATTCACCGTTCTTAAAGCCATGCTTGGAAAAAGAATTAACGAATCAAAAATATTTGGCTCGATGCTCCATACCCTGACGGTGTGGGAAACAATTTTATCTCTAAAGCAAATTGAAGAAAGGAAACTTTTAAAAAATGGAAGCGTGCTTGAAGTTCTTTCAAAGAAGATTAAGCCTGAAATTGTACGTGGAATGAGGATAGATATTGTAGAGTTGCTTCAAGCCTTTAGAAAGGTTAAAACTCAAGAGGCAGAAAACATTCTGAAGAAAGTTTTGCATTGCCAAATTTCAGCTATAAGTGAGGCATTAAACAAATACGTTGAAAACAGAAGAGTTGTAGTCGTTTTTGATGTTTCTGGATCCATGGGTATGGTCTCGGAATGGAGTAAAGGTTTGGCATTGGCTATTAGCCAGATAAAATCTATAGAAACGATTTTGGTTGCATTTGCAGATGAAGCCATAACCCTTCCATTCCCTTCCGTTGAAGAAATCCTCTTAGACGCTATGAAGAAAATAAATGTTGGTGGTGGTACTGCTCTTGGCAAGGGGCTCATAGAAGCATTAAAGTATGATCCAGACATAATCTTTTTCGTTTCAGACTTTGAAGGAAACATCAAGCCCTGGAGTGATAAAGTTTATGAGAAATACGTCGCAGCCAAGGGAAAGTTTCCAGATGTTATTTCAATAAAGTTCGTAACAAGCCCCATAACCGCAACAGGAGAGCCAACAGCAATGAGATTAGGAAGATGGCTTGGAATCCCAGACGAGCACAAAATAGTTTTAAGAAATATTTGGGACCTGCCAACAATGCTTGAATACATATTTAACCTTCTTCCAATCCTAATCAAAAGGGCAGAAAAGATCCCAGCTTATGTTGTGTAACACCTCATCCTTTACCCTTTAACTTTAGCCTTCCAACTTTTCCGTTTTTTCCAGTCGTGATGAAGCCTTCAGGTTTGAGTGCAACCGATAGAGAACCATCTGCAACGTTTTGGAGTAAACCTTGTTTATCTCGGGTTTTTCAATCTTGAGCCTAGGCAATTGAACCTGAAGCTCCAACCTACTTGGTATTCTATCTTTTCCATTCCATTGAGCCAAGAAATAATTATAGGTTTGTCTGCACAGCTCCAAAGTCTCAAGTAGCTTTTCCTCTTGCCCCATCTTGGGATAAAGTCTGAACTTGTAGATGGTTTGCGTTTACATCCTTTCCTGTTCTTCTATGTATTTTTGTATTGCTTCATCTGATACTTGCCCGTGTGTCGAGACAAAGTAGCTTCTCGTCCATAAGATGGGTAACCGCTTTCTAAGCGCAGGAAACTCTTTTCTGAGAACGCTGGATGTGTATCCTTTCACTTGCCCTATTATCGTGTTTGGCGAAAGCTTCAGTTTTGCCTGAACAAATAAATGAACATGGTCTTCTCCAATAGTGAGTGCTATAATTTTATATCCCAACTGCTCAGCCTTCTGTTTTATTAACTCCTAAAGTCTGTCTCTTATTTCTGCTACTAAAACAGGTCCCCTATACTTTGGCACAAACAAAATGGTAATTTATGAAGTGGATACAAGTTTGGGATATTATATATCCTCTCGGCATATATTTGGTTATATGAGAAATCAACATGTAATCTTATTGTTCGCTCTCATCCCACCCCTAAAGGATGCGAGATTTCCCGTTCACAGTGTTAAATCTTATCTCCCGAAGAGTTACCAGAATTCACTTTCGAAAGGGTTAAATAGTGAATTAAGGAAATGGAATATGGTGATTCCATGAAAATAAAAGTGGACAATCAGGGGCGCATCGTGATACCTAAGGATGCCAGAAAAATGTATGGGCTGACCGAAGGAACAGAACTAGAAATGGTAACTCATGAAGACAAGATTGAGTTAATTCCGCTAGTCATGAAAGACGATCCAGCTATTATCATTTTAGAGGAGCCATGCAAAACAGGCGATTTTTCTAAGCATGACTTGGCTTTCTCTCGTGTGAGGGCTTGGAGACGGTGAGGCTCATAGACGCTGACATCCTTTCGTATGCCCTCTTTGAAAAGCACGACGCGCATCCCTACTGCTGGCCGACAATGCTTGATGCAGTCCATGGAAGAATGCGAGCAGCCATAACAACGGTGACCTTGCTCGAAGTGTATAATGCGCTTGTTTATGACTACCTGGTAGATCCGAGTGAGGCTTCACACAAGATAGATGGGCTCACTCGGAGCAGAAAGATACGGTTTGTTCCAATGACAATTGAGATCGTTCGTAAAGCCATTGAAATAGCCAAGGGTCAGAAGGCTAGATCATTTGACGCAAATCTCATAGCCTCAGCTGAGGTTGAGGGGATCACAGTAATTGTAAGTAACGATCGTCACATCGAAAGACTATGCCAGGAAAGAAACTTAATAGTTGAAAACCCAATACCGGTGGATGTCAGAAAAAAGATGAAGATTTAACAGGGTGAGCGAGAAATCCCACATGCTTTAGCTGTGGGATGAGGGCGATCATTCAAATATTGCTATATGTAATTACAACTAATTATAATGAAGAAAGCCACCATTGCCATATCTGAAGAGACAAAAGAAAAACTCGATAAACTGAAGGTTCATCCGAGAGAACCCTACGAATATGTGATAAAAAGTTGATTGAGAAATGCGAGTAACCTACCAGTTCAGGCTTTACTCCAACAAAAGAGCAGGAAGAAAAGTTACTTGGAACCTTAGAACTTTGCAGAGAGACCTACAACTATTTCTTATCTTAAAGGAATAGGGCTTCTAAAATACCCAGTAGGTTTGGGTTGCGGGCTCACTTACCTAAATTGAAGAGGGAAAAGCCTGAGCTGAACCGTGTCTACTCTAAAGTTTTATAGATGGTTCTTTACCAGCTATACTCAAACTTGAGGGCCGTATCGCAATTGAAGAAGATCGGAAAGAAGGCTGGAAGGCTTAGGTTCAAGGGTAAAGGCTAGTTCAAAACTTCGTCTATAATCAATCACGTTTTAAACTTATAAAGACGGGTGTAAGGCTTGACCTACTTTACCTATCTAAAATCGGCTACAGACCGATAAGGATGCATAGAGAAGTTGAAGGAAAAACAAAGCAGACGATAATAAAAAGACACAATTCCGGTAAGTGGTTTGTTTGTATATGCGTTGAAAAAGAAGTCAAAGTAGAATAAAGACAGCCTCAAAAAGCTGTTGGAATAGATGTCGGAATAAAACACTTCCTTACTGACAGCGAAGGAAGGCAGATAGAAAATCCAAAGTTTTATGAAAGAACGTTTGAAGGGATTAGAATGCTCCATAGAAACCTTTCAAGAAAACGGAAAGGCTCTAAGAATAGGGAGAAGGCAAGAGTAAAACTGGCAAGGGCATATGAGAGGCTTGAAACCAAACAGACGACTTCTTACATAAACTTTCAAGATTCTACGCAAACAACTATAATGTTATTTTTGTGGAGGACTTACACATCCAGAATATGGTCAGAAACCATAGGCTTGCTGAAAATATTCTTGACGCCTCTTGGGGAAAATTTCTTCAACTGCTGCGCGCGCAATGTCCGTTATGATTTCATGAATAAATGGATAGAAGTAGTTTGGATCAATCAAATGTTTACTCTATTCGCAACTCTAGTTTCTCATAGTTGAAGATTTTATCAGCTTCTTAACTGTTTCTAGGAAATCCTCAGCCTTGATCAACATTCGTTCGGCGGGTTCCTTCTCGATGGTTATGAGCGGTTCATATTCGCTTTCTTCTCTCATCCTCCTCGCTGAGGACAACACCTCACCATATTGTTTACCTATCATCCCAGTCTTAATATAGAGCCTCCCAAATTCCGAGATCAGTCCTTCATGAGTTTTTGGGTGTGAATTTTTCAACTCAAGACATGCCCTGGCCGCATGGTACATGCAATAGTAAGAACGGATAAGTGAAGACTCGTAGAAGCCCTCGTTGAAATCGCTTTTAGCCCTTTCCAGACGTTCCAGCGACTTCCGCAAGTATGCCTTAGCCCTTTCCACGCTCATAAAGCGTCAGCCCATCCGTTAGAGCCTCTTTAACAAACTTGCTCCCCTTAGTCAGTAGCTCGTTAATCTCGTCCACGCTGTAGACATGTAAGGATATGAAGCGCCCAGTGTCAAAAATTATGGGGTTAATGTATGCATAAAATTCCTCCATAAATCTCCACCCCTTCTCACCTTCAACAATCACTAGGAGGTCTACGTCGCTGTTCGCCTTAGACTCCTTCCTCGCGACGCTGCCGAATAGGACTATTTTCCTAATGAACTCACCGTGGAAGCTCGAAAGCAAAGCAGCGGAGATTTTAGCCAGAAGTTCCCCCTCAAACTGCGCCGACGGTTGGAACTTGAATTCCTTTTGCGTTTTGCTGTAGATCTTTAGCGGTATACGAGTATTCCCATCAACTTGCATCAACCTCAGATAACCCTCGGACACCAAGAAGTCAACATATTTCTTCAACGTTTTATCGCTCAGCCTGATGTGTTGCGACTCAAGCCTTCGCAGAAGTTCACGGAAGTGGATCCCTCGGTGCGGGATGAATGAGAGTATACCCCAAATGAGAATAGGCTTATATCTTGACGTGACACTCCCACGTCTGAAGTTCGTGGGCTTCTCCCGTTCAGGCATGGCTTTCCGCCTCTACCCTCATCTGAGAGTTTGGGGGTGTCACGCTCCCCCATCCCAAGTCGCTCTTTACGGCTTGGGCTATGTTTATGGCTCCGTTCAAGTCTCGGTTGTAGATTAGCCCGCATTTGAGGCATTTAAACTCCCTTCTATTCGCTTTTTGGGCAACATGTCCACATCTGTGGCAGGTTTTAGAGGTTTTTCCCCTAACATATCGGACTTCTATTCCTTCCACGTTAGCTTTGTATTCGATGTAGGTTTGTAACCTATGATAGGGCATTGAATGAACCCGTTTGTTGTTGATTGACCTTACGTTTTTCTTTCCAGCTAAGCTTCTTAATCTTCTTTAGGAGCTTCTTTTCTCCAAGTCTTCTTCTAATATGATTGTAAAGTCCTCTTAACCGTTTGACTTCTGAGCCTCTCCAGAACTGCCCCTTACACGGCTTGTCGGCTAATGCTATGGCTGTCACGAGGTTTACTTCGCCAATGTCTATTCCAACCACTGTTTGAGGATTATCTTCAAACGCAACGACCCTCTTAAGCGTGAAATGAGCATACCAGACGCCTTCTCGCTTAACCATATCGACGGTAGAGAATTTCCATTCACCTGCAAATGCCTCTTCAATCCTTGATTTCTGCTTTTCGCCGAAAATTATGGGTAAACTAACTCTTTCTTTCCCATTCATACTTAACGTTAGCCAGTATGACGTCAGAATGTTAGTCGTTTTGCTGAAACTATAGCATCTTTTATCAAACCTAAGGGAAACTCTTTTCAGCTTTAGAACACTGCTTTCTCCTCCATTTTCTTCAAATGATTTTAAGGTTTCAACAGCTTTATCCCTTGCCGTCTGAATTAGAGCAGTGTTAAGTCTGAACTTTCTCCTGGCTTCCTCATAGCCATTACTGTGTAAAAACGTCTTTGATGTGGAGTTGAAATGGAGATGCCATTTCGCAAGCCTAAAGTATTCGCTTAGACATTTGTTTAAGGCTAAAACCTTCCGCTCATTAGGTCTGAAAACCTTTCCTACAATTGTCAACTGAACATCATTTTGCATGGAACATCCAGAACACAGTAGGTTTTTAAGCAATTTAACCCCTGCGCCATTCATCCCACGTCTAAAAAAGAACGTGGGTTTTCTTGACATAATTAATGTTTAAGCGTGCTATTATATAAGGCTGTCGTACTTTTACGACAAAAAAGCCCACTTCCTGCTTTATCTATTCCTCGCAACAGACCCTGTTCGAAAGGGCGGGGATGAATTGCGGCAACCTTAAATTAGGCTTTAAAGCATTTATGCTCAGGTCTGTGACCTTGTAAGTTAAGAAAACAGTCAAAGCCGATCGATCGCCCAGACGTCATAACCGAGGTGATCAGGCGGGCTAAGAAGGTGATGAGATGAGGAAGGAAGAAATGGTTGCAGCACGGTTGCCTGAAAGCTTAGTGTCGGACATAAAGAAAATAGAGGATTTGGAGCAGACAGACCGCTCAACTGTGTTGAGGAAACTGTTATACAGAGCTATAGTAGACTGGAAAAAAGATCACGCTGCAAAACTTTACTCTGAAGGTAAGATAACCCTTGAAAGAGCAGCGACAGAGGCTGGCATATCGGTTAGAGAAATGATGGAATATTTGAAACATAGAAAGATACCGGCTCAATACGATCTGGAAGATTTAGAAGAGGAAATGAAGAACTTCTACCGAAGAATAGCGGAATGAAAAACTTCTGTGGGAAATGAAAGTCATGAACCATAACCCTCTCAATCCCCATTAAAATAACTCAGCAAAAGAAATTGAATAATTTAACCCTCAAATTCTGAAGTTCATGCCCTTAGAGTCAAACTTTAACCGCCCCTTTCTCGACACTTTCATGCAACAGCCCTCATAAACGTAGGCTGGTTCTCCGAACAAACCGCCTTTAAAATCGAACTCTTCGGAACCACAGCCCACGCATACGCACAGCATTCAGCACCAAACAAAATCACAACAGCAACCTAACTAATCCTCAGAAAAACCCCAAAATTCTTCCAACCACACCAAGCAGAACTAACACACTTTGTCCAATGCATAAAGGAAGATACACAACCACTACTTTCAGGCGACGACGCACTCAAAGACCTAGAAATAATCGAACAAGCATACAAAAACCCTGCACGTTTAAATTAATTACTGCAGCATATTACTGCTAAACACCCGCTTTGCGCGCTAAAGGTTTTTAAACACCGCATCGATAATCATTTAGGGTGTTTATGTCCGAAAATTACATTGTAGTTTCCGACCCTCAAATATGCGGAGGAAAACCAGTCATCAAAGGAACACGTGTCCCTGTCCAATACATTCTAGAACTTTGGGAAAAAGGCTACAGCGTCGAAAGCATACATGAACAGTACCCAACAGTTCCCGAGGAACAGATTGAAAAAGTTGTCCGACTGCTCAAGGAAGACCGCCTAATCAAAATCCTACATTGAGCTTTACCATCCACTAAAGACAAACTGAAGGGTTACGTGAAAAATTGAATCCCAAATTCGTTGCAGATGAGAACATACCATTTCAAGTCATCCAAGCTATCCGTGAAGCTGGCTATCAAGTCGCCTCTCTGGCTGAAGTCGCCCGCCCAGGTATACAAAACGACGAGCTGGCTAAACTTTCCATACAGCTAAAAAGAACCATAATAACCCGTGACGCCGACTTTACACATATGAAACAATCCTTATGAGGAAAATCAAAGTGATTTACCTAAAGTTAAGCGGAGACCCAAACGACATAGCTCAACAAGTAGTAAACCACATTGAGCATTGCGTCAGCCTACTCCGCGAACACAACGTGGTTATAATAAATCAAAAGGATTGTTATACGCTCTAAAACTCGAAGAGTATCAAGTTTACAACATGTCACATGCCCTTGGAAAAGAGCCAAGCGCGCGTTATTAAAGCATTTATATGCTCTGAAAAACTAATTGATAGTGACCTCTATGAAAGACGCTAAGACTAAACAGTTGGCTCAAAGGCGGTTTGAGGATTTAATTGCCGTAAGCCTATTCCGAACAAGGGCTAACAAAGTAAAAGAGTATGTGAAAAAACTTTACAGAACGAAGCAGAAAGCCTATTGATTTTATTACTAAATTTGGTAAACCAATTTAAATAGTTTACCAGTCAACAATCTCCTTTCTTATGTGCAGAGCTTAAAGAGAAAAGGGGAATTTGAGAGATACGCCTCCACCATTTTGTGGCTGTAAGCTTTGTGGAAACTACTTCTAGCCAATTATTCATTTAACTTTCCAAAATCAGCCTCTTTCGACAGATTTCTCCGACTGTTTTGTGCGATTGAATTGAAGATCAGATATTGTGGAATGTCTGCGAGAAAATCGATCGATCGAGGCTTGGCTCTAACCAAGCCATGCCAAGCCATTAGAGTCGCTCCAAGAAGCGCTTGAGCTCTTCCATTTCGCTTTTTATCGCGCGCCACTCGATTAGCTCGTTGTATAATGTATGGTCACTCGCTGGAGCTCCAGAGCCTTTAATTTTTTTTCTAACACCTCCATTCACCCATACTTGTTTGAAAGTTTCCCCTCGCGATCTCTTAATTCCAAGAGCCGCTCAACAGTTTTAGCCACAACCCCTGAAGCTATAATCTCTGCTCTTGTGTAGGGCATGATCTTCAGAGCCTCCTCAAGAATTCTTGCACTCCTGAAATCAAGTTTAACCGAGGCTTCAGCGTTACTCATAATATCACCCTTTTAATCTATAAGAAGAGTGACTCATTAATAATATTTTATTGGAGCCATTTCTTGCCTCTTGCTCATCGCTTAACTCCTTATGATGGGGTCGACTTGTTTGTTTTTGAGTGTTCAGCAGGATTTCGGCACCGTGAAGAGCTTCGTGGTTTGTATTGTCGGGAATGGTGTGGCTTGCTGCTGCTTCCGGATAGAACGTCAGTATGCTTTGGTCTATGGGGTCTGGGTCAACTTTTTTCATTGTGTTTGATAGGGATTCTTGTATGGTTTGTTTTTCCGTTACAAGGTAGCGTAGTAGGTGCGTGGTTGCGTTGTCGATGTGTCCTGCCGCGACTGGCCGGTTCCAGCCTATGTAGGCCTTGGCGCCTTTTAAAATGATGGCTTCTGCCGTGGTGGTGTGTTTTAGCCTGTCGCAGCCCATAGCTATGATTATGATGTTGTTGAATGGAACACTCATGTCGTCCTCGACAAGACTTGGGGTAATTCCGAAGTATCCGTATGGTTTACCGTTAAAAAAGTTGACGTATGCAGCTTGGCTGAATGATTCTGAAGTCAATTACCCCTCCCTGACTCAGGGTAGGGTAGTTCACCCGTTGAAGTGGACTGATTAGTATGTTTTAAATAGTTAGGGTGGGAAGTTAATTAGAGTGTGTCAAGGTATGTCGGAAAAGGCTTACGAAGTGAAGGTTTCTGGCAGGGTTCAGAGAATCGGCTATAGACGTTTCGTTCTGGAAAACGCTCAAGAGCTTGGGGTGGGTGGCTACGTGCGGAACGAGAAGGACGGATCCGTAACTGTTTTTGTCCAAGGTGAGGAGGAACTTGTTAAGCAGTTCCTAGAGAAAATTAAAGAACCCCCGCTGCCTGTTGGAGTGAAGGGTTTTGAGGTTAAGGCTGCAGATTTGAATCCAGAAGTGAAGTTTTTTAATGTCGAGTTTGGTTCTTTGGCAGAAGAGTTTCAAGAGGGCCTCGGTTCCATGGAGAAAGAGTTTAGGGATTACAGGGAAGAGTTCCGAAGCTTTGCGGGCGAGTTTAGGGATTACAGGGAAGAGTTTCGAGGCTTTGCTGAGAGGACCGACAATAACTTTCAAATGCTTGCCGAAAGGTATGGTGAGATCTCTGAGAAATTGACCCAGGTTCTTGAAACATTGCAGAGGGAGTCTGCTGAGACAAGGAGGGAGCTTACGAGGGCTGTTGACGCCTTGACAGAGCTTATAAAAAAGTTCATAGCACAGCGGCAATCTGCTCAAGAAAGGCTCAAACCTTAAAGTTGTTGTCTTGTTTTTCTAGGATGAAAGAGAGATACCGAGCGCGGGCGACGGTCAAATCAGATAGGCTTGCTTTTGATGCTTAAAAGAAAAATCCAATGGTGCTCAAATCTGTAGTTTCCCATAATTATTTCACTACCTCCTTTTCCACCGGAGCTGTTAGCTGTTCCGGCGGTTTTTTCCTGTTGAAAGCTTGGGTAGGAGTTTCCAAGTTTTCGAAGTCTAGGCTGAGGTGAGGCTTGACCTCGTTGTGCCAGCGCACACACTCTTCTATTCTCTTGAACTGATGCCTTTTCTGGTCGTAGACGCCGTAGAACAGTTCCAGCTTCCCGTTAGTTTGAGGATGGCTAACACGGCATAGAATGTGCTTGATCCCTTTCTCGGCGAGGTAGGATTCGAACCTGCTTACGCCTTTCTGTTTACGTTCGCCTTCACTAGCGTAGAACTGTGTCCCTCTATCTGTCAAGATCTCTCTTGGACAGCCGTATTTGGCTATCGCCCGCTCTAAGACGTTTATCGAGTTATCAGTTGTCGCTTCCTTGAACACGCCTTGGTTCACAACAAGCCTTGAAGCAATATCCAAATAAGCTATCCACCACCGATCATCAGGCAACGGCTTCCAGTCAGCATGCCACAAACTCATACTGTGCTGTTTCTCATAGCGAACCCACTTCCGCCTCTTCTACTTATTTGGTTGAGGCAACGCTCTACCAGCCTCCCTCAAAACCTTGTGAATCCTATTATAAATATTAAGCAAGAAGACCACCGATTTCATTTAATAGGTGGTAGTTCACGAGGTATAGCCTTCCGTGATTATGCTTTAACTCTGTCGGCGGGAAGTCCCTATCCTTTATTTAGTCGTGGGAGGACGTCACGTTAAGTCTTTTCCATGTGACTATTCTTAACGGGATGTTAGCTCTCTGAGTTGCAGGCTTGACATCTTGGGACTCTGTTAGTAGCAAGCCAGTATGCCATGTTGCTGTGGCTGCGATGAAACAGTTTGGCAGATCGTCTAGTCCGTATGGGGCAAAGCTTAAGAGGTTGACTCGCTAAGGTTTGGTTGCTGGTTTCGGGTCTGTTTGGGTTGCTGGTCTAGCGCTATCTGACGCCTTTCATGAGTGCATTTATAAACCGTCGCGCTAGCGGGGAGCACGACAGGTTGGATGAGCGTTAGGCGTGTATGGAGCATTGCATAAGATTTATATGATTGTATGCGAGTATACGGTTTGGTGCTTTGCATGGTGGCTGAGGCTAAGGTTGTTAAGAGGGCTACGTTGCCTGTTTCTCTGCCAATAAGTGTTGTGAAGGAGATTGAGAGGTTAAGGGCTAGGCTTGGGTACAGGTCTAGAAATGACGTCATTAGGGAGGCCATCAAGAGGTTTATCGAGGATTTTGAGGGCTCAAAGGCCGTTTACGTGAGGGATTTGACACTTGGACAAGCTAAACAGGAGATTGTTGAGTATTTGAAGCGCCACGGCTCTGCCTACGTAAGTGACATGGCTGAAGAATTAAGTATGGATGTTGAGTTAGCTTTCAAGGCTGTGGAGGAGCTTGAGAAGGAAGGGGTTGTTGGGGAATGATTCTTAGGGGTTTAGGAGACGCTGTTGAGGGTGAAAAGCTTGTGGCTGTGGGAAGGAAAATATCTAAGCCAATAATAATACCTGCTACAGCTCGACATAGGGCACAACAAGTTTATGTATACGGGACCCCGGCTAAATGCTACATAGACAAGCCTGTAAGAATTTTGTCAAAATAAACTTCATCATCGAGTCGTATGGTTTGCCAGAGAAAGCCTCAATCAGTTTCTTGCTTAAGAAGATTCCTATTTGATAGGTAGTAGGTAGGTACTCATTATAAAAAGTTAAGAACGCTATGGCGAAGTGTTCTACGAGGACTCCTATATCCAAACCTGTTAAAGAAAGAAATAGAGAAAGTTCTTTAAGTGATTCCAGAATTCCCGATGAACCTAAGGCTACCAATACTAATAGTTTCAACCTTGCTACTTTTACGTGTAGGCTTGCGTTTTTGTTTTAGTTTGTATGCTATTGCTGTTATTGTTATCGTTGCTGTCGTTGCTATGATCGCTATTATGGCTATATCTCTGATGTTGATTGTTTTGTCTTTATTTGGGTTGTCAGATGGGTCAAACGGGTCTGTTTCTCCAGGGTCGATTTTTCCGTTGTGGTTGACCTCTTCCAACCCATCTGCAAATCCGTCGTTGTCGCTGTCCGGGTCAAGTTCAGCTCTTAACCCGTCTCCATCAGCGTCTGGCTTTCTGGTATCGCGTGGGTCGAATGTGTCGTCGCTTAGGAATGTGTAGCTCCTTATCTCTGTTTTGTCGTCTATTCCGTCGCCGTCGGTGTCCATCCATATGGTTGGTTCGTCTGATCTGGCTGTTATGTTATCGCTTATGGGAACCCACACCACAGAAACATCTAAATTGTCATATTTTTCTGATTTTACGGGTTATTTCGCTTGTATGATGAATTCAATTTGTTGCATGAATTCTTTGAATTTTGTTTCTGAGCATGGTGTGTGTGCTTTTGGATTTTCCTTTGGATGTTTATGCCATCCTCTTAAGCTGTCTCTATCCACGCCGAAGATTCGTCTGTCGCCTCTTATGAGGGTGAAAGCTATCGTTCCAGTGACCTCATTGAAAAACACGTTTATGAATGAGTCATTGAGATGAATTCTGCATTTAAGTATGGGACCTTCAATCTTGACGCTGAGGGATTTGACATAGTTCTTTTTGGCGGCTTCTGCATATACCTCGTCGAGGAGCTCGTCTACGCTCCTATAGGCCATTTACCCATGAGCTCCCCGTAATATTTTTTGAGCGTTAGAAGGGCTTCCCACTCCCTGTAGTCCTCCTCAATATCGTGGGAATACGTGTTTATTTTCCCAGTTTTACAGGCTTCTTTGAAACTTTCAAAACCCATCCCATGCTTCTTTTCATAGTTATTGATTCTTCTTTCAATGTCTTTGACTTTTAACTCTAAGTACTCCTTAATCATTGTGAGCAGAGCTGCGTCAACCCTGCGCTCACGAGTGATCTTTAGGATGCTTTCTGCAAGGTCAGGAGGTAACACTATTTCCAAATTTTGACACCAACCTTTATTTGTCGTCGGGTTGAATTAAACCTTTGGGAAGGTTTTCACCAAAAATGTTTTCCTTTTAGGAATCTCACCTGCAAGTATTGCTAAAGAGAAATACGTGTATCCATCTTGTTGGATTTCTGTAAGGTATATGGGCTTTGTGCGAGTGATATAGAAGATATTTCCATTAAGTTTAAACGTTGACACGCAGGGGAATTAAATAATTCTGGAATGTTTATGTGGAGAACCAGCCTTCTTCGTGTTTGATTTTGGATGAAGAAGACTGGCTCTCCTATGTTGTTGTTTGAGAACGTGGATTTAAGTCCTATCCGTCCGATATTGTGGTTTGACCTTCACGTGGATGGTCCTGGTAGGCCTGTTGAGTACGATCCGGAGTGGGATTTGAGGGCTTTGATGCTCAGGCAGGTGGAGCAGATCCCCTACGTGAAGGATTTGGTTAAGAGGCTGAATAGAAACCGGTGCCTCAGGAGGGCTTGCGGCTACAATGGTAAGGCGCCTACAGAGGCTCATTTCAGCCAGATGAAGAAGCGCATTGGAAAGGCTGGTTTTAAGGGTGTTGAAAGCTATCTGAGGAAGGAGGCGAATAGGCTGAGGTTTCAGCATCCCCTTCTGGCTGCAGGGCTTATTCAAGCTGCCTGCTTGGATGGCACGGACCTTCCGGCGTGGAGCAGCAGAGACCCACATGATAACACCAGAGGGCTTGGGGATCCTGAAGCAAGGCTTGGCAGAGGACCAGAAGGCTACTATCTTGGATACAGAAGCCTATTCCTCGTGGATATGGAGGGCTTCCCATTGGGACACGTGGAGGCTCCAGCAAACGTCAACGAGAAAAGGCTTGTGGAAAAGCTTCTAGACGATGTTTTAGGCGACGACTTTGAGGTTGAGCTCGTAGCCGGCGACAGCCAACTGGAATCCAACAGGGTTTTCCAAATGCTAGAACAGCGGAGGATTGAGCATCTGATTCCTTGGAGGCGATTGAAGGGAAGAGCGAATCCTCCAGACGTTTTAACCGTGAAAGACAAAATCCAAGTGGAGGGCCCTGAACATATGCGGGTTGTTTACGGCCGCCTAAGAGCCCAAGCGGAAAGCTTCAACTCAACCCTCAAAAACCGCCTAGCCCACGAAAAGTTCACGTGGAAAGGCTTAGCCAACGCCTCTATCCACACAAGCCTAGCCCACTGCGTGGTCTACGCAGTAGCCATAGCAGCCACGAAAATAGGAAGACCAGAACTAGCCAGGAGCATAGCCTACTTCGCGTAACCCTCCAAAACCAAAGCCAAGGACAGGAAAAAGTAGATCTGGCCATGTCAAAGGCTATGCTAAAACACCCTCACACCAAAGAAGACACCTAAACAAAGGAACAAAAAAACTCTTCACTCACACAAAACAACAAAAAAACCACACAGGTAAAGCCTACTCGCAACCACCAATAACGAGAAACCACACCACTTCTCACCAATTATTTAATTCCCCTACGCGCGCTATGAGCTTGTTGGAATTTGGGATAATTCTTTTTGCTAATGCGGTTTTTCTATTCAACTTATTTACTTGAAACGCACTCCATTGTTTTCGACGTTTCCTCTTCAATCTCTCTTTCGATCTCTTTTCCAATCTCGTCAATTATTTTTTTCGCTTTTTTTGTGTCGAAAGGTACGTTAAATTCGCTTGCTACCGTCAGGGGGTCGGAAACCTTCACCACTAATAGGTTGTCATCCTTTACAATATATTGAACCATGTCGCCCTCATTAAGGTGGAGCTTCTCACGTAGGCTTTTGGGAGGGTAGAGCGTTCCTTTCTTGCCTACCTTGCCATATGCTTGCATAGCCCTCACCAGAAAAAGTATAAATTGGCAGGCTATTAAATATTTTGCTGGTGAAAGGGCTTGAGGGTTTTCCTTGATTCCATGTTGATGGTGTTTCTCACGTTCCCAAGGAGAAGTGAGGAGAAACATGTTTCTGAAAGCATAATGAAGGCGCCTGAACTTGAGCGGTTTATGAGCGTGGTCTCAATTCAGGAGTACATTGGTTCGGTTCACAAAATAGCCAAGATTACTACAAAACCTGAAGTTTATCTTAGGGGCGCCGACGAGTTACTTAAGGGTTTGTTAATGCATGAAAAAACGCCTGTGCGTTTCGTTTCCCTTAACTTGATGTCTCTTCTCTTAAGATCTAGGGAGCTGCGGGAGGCAAAATTGGAATTAAACGATTCATTGATCGTTTCCACAGCAGAGAAGATGGATGCAGCGTTTGTTACTACAGATGAGGAAATTCAAGAAAAAGCTGATTTGATAATTGTGGAAGTATATACACCCGAAAATCTTTTAAAACAGCTCTCAGTGTCGCAACATTGAGGCACGCGTTTTCTTTGATTGTTACCGGGCACCAATAAATTCGATTGAGTTGCTGCTACTTGATATGTGAAGGGGAAGCTCCGTGCTTTCATTCCGTTATATGTAACCATACCATTGGAAACGTTTTAGTTTTAGGCATATGGAAGATATTTCCATTAATATAAATGTAAATAGCATTTTTTACTGAAAGTTCTTATAGTTTCTCTCGGCTAATGCACGAAACTCTTGCCTGTAGTCCCTAAAATTTTTGGCGGGCGCTGAAGTTATGTCTTGCTGAGGTGGTTCTGTCTTTATTGTGTTGTCTGGTGTTGACTGGTCAGTCTTTTTGAGAAGCTTATTACTGTGAGTCCCACGACCTTTCCATGTCTGTATCTGACCACTATGTCGTTTTCAGTTAGCTTTGATTCGTCGGCTTCTCTTGGTTCGCCGAAGCTTATGTATAGTACGTCTCTTCGTTTGTCGTATGCTACGTTGAGCTTTTCTATATTTTCTACGGTGGTCTCCACAGGACTCCCCGCCTAATTATTGTATTCGCATCGGATGTTATAAATGCTGTTCTGACCTCGCCTCCTTCATCGTATGGAACTATTAAGTACTTAGCACCGTAGGGGGTTATGCCTATATATCGGATGGCTATGTGCTCTCCATGAACCCCTCGACAACATACTCTGGCGCGTTGACCGTCTTTAAGATCTCGCTCTCTAGGTTTGGTATCCTTTTCAGTTCAGGATGCCTAAGCAATATATGATCTAAGCCATCCTCAGTTAGGGAAACATTGTTATGGAACACTGATTTGCATGTTCGCGGGACTCTAAAGATTAATGCCCCCGAATAAGCTAAAACTTATTGTATTTAGAGAAAAGTTTTACGGCTTAGCTTACAGCGCGCGTCGGGCAGTTTCACTTATCGCGATATGTGTTTGCGTGTAGGCTTGCGTTTTTGTTTTAGTTTGTATGCTATTGCTGTTATTGTTATCGTTGCTGTCGTTGCTATGATCGCTATTATGGCTATATCTCTGATGTTGATTGTTTTGTCTTTATTTGGGTTGTCAGATGGGTCAAACGGGTCTGTTTCTCCAGGGTCGATTTTTCCGTTGTGGTTGACCTCTTCCAACCCATCTGCAAATCCGTCGTTGTCGCTGTCCGGGTCAAGTTCAGCTCTTAACCCGTCTCCATCAGCGTCTGGCTTTCTGGTATCGCGTGGGTCGAATGTGTCGTCGCTTAGGAATGTGTAGCTCCTTATCTCTGTTTTGTCGTCTATTCCGTCGCCGTCGGTGTCCATCCATATGGTTGGTTCGTCTGATCTGGCTGTTATGTTATCGCTTATGGGAACCCATACAACAAATACGTCTAAATCTTCATATGGAATCTTGCTTTCGGTTGCGGTTAATGGGTCTATGACGTGCACCATTTGGCCTTGTGTGTCGTATCCGTCGATTACCGTTATCATGTGGTTTTCACCGTGATCTCTCATGATTGGGCGATTTGAGTCTATCCAATATGTTATCTCATCAAAACCGGGTTTTCCGTCTAAACGCTGTATTGAAGCGTTGTTTAGTGCCCATCTGAGGATATACGCCCCGCTTAAGCCAAGCAAACCTTTTCCGTGACCCAAATCGTTTTCCGGTGATCCTTTAGAATATTCTCCGTACATATAATAGGATATCCGATCTTGACTCAGATGTCCGCCATAGTACGAGTTTATCATGGATATTGCTGCTCTTAAACAGCGCTCGGAATCATGTGTGCTTCTGTTTTCATGTTCCACGTCCCAAGCGTTGGGCCCGTGTAAAGAGCACCCCTCAAGACAAAGCATTTTGGTATCCTTACGCTCTAGTTGTGGTGTGATTCCAAGATCACGCCCTGTAGCGGTCTGCCAGATTGTTGGCTTGCGCAGTGACTGAGAAACGGGGTAAACAGAATTGATGCGATAGCTGATAAGATTATTATTACGCCAAATATGTTTGTTGGTTGTTTTAATCACTTTTCACTACGTATTTTATTGTGAACGACGTATTTTAAGATTGGGAAACATTGGTGGTGTGTTTTGTTTTAGAGTGTTTAGTTGTGTTCCACGATATCTCTGTAATCTAATTCAGAATCTTTATCCTCTTCACCTGTCGCTTTCCAAGCTAGCAACTTTCCAATAACAGGTAATAAACAATCACCACAACCATTCGAATGAGTCTGATAATATTATTCGAATATTGAGCCCACAGTCCTCTGCAACTCGCACCCAAAAAACGAAACACATGGTGACAAGCGACATGGAAATTCTCGTAGTAAGGGAAAACGATTAAGATGGGATCTCAGACTTTGTTAAAAGAAGCTCATCCAAAAACGACTCAATCTAACTATGGTCTTTTTTTCAGTGATGAGGTGAGGGGCAGATAGCGCTGTGATTTGTCGGAGATCTGGAATTTGGGACGGCTTATCTGCTTTTTACGAGGTTTTTAATGAAGGTGAGTATTTTTTGGGCTCTGTTGTATAGTTGTTTAGCAGTTTGAGCGTTGTAGAGTTGTTTGGGCGTTTTGTATTCTCCTGCTACTTCGTATTTGTATCTGACCATTGTTAGGTGGCCCATTAGCTCTGCGATGTTTTCGACTGTTTCTTGGTATTGTTTTCTGTTTTCTTCTTTGATGAGGGGTTTTAGCGTTTTTAGGATTTCGTGGTGTCTGTGTCTCGTTGCTGGTCTGGCGTTTAGTTGGAGAATTAATGCCATGGCGGCTCTTTCTGTGCCGGTTGCGGTGCAAAGGACGGCAGCGAAGTGTTCGTTTGCCTCTATCAGTTTTCTTGCTGCTTGTAGGTATTCTTCTGCGGCTTTGATATGTGTGGTAATAGTTCTTTTTTGAGCCATAGTTCTTTCTCCGGTATGTAGCTCCAGTTTTCGAGGGTTTGTCGCTCTAGTGTTTTGAGGAGGGGTGTGATGTAGCCTTCGTCGTAAAGGATTTCGTATCCGCTAAGTATTCCAAAGAGGATTGGTGGGGGTGCATATAGCCAAGTTAGCATAGCGTTCAATCTTGTGTGGAGGATGTCTACGGCCACGGAGAATTTGCGAAGCATTTCTAGGGCCTCCTCGATGGGGTCGAAATCGTTTTCGAGTGTGACGACAAGTAGGTCAATGTCTGCCTCTTTTCGTCGGCTGCGAACTAAGCTTCCGAAGAGGATTATGGCTACTGCGTTGTGTGTTTTGACGATTTCTTGGGCGATCATTCTGGCTATATGGGTTTTCTCATGCTTCAGAGCTTCTTGAAGCTTTCCTGATTCGATGTGGTATCTTCCATCTTTCGAAATTAGGATGCCTAGGTTTGTGAGTTCATGGAGTTTTCTTGAAAGCCAAGCGTCGCTTAGTCCAGTTGTTTTCTTTAGCTCTTTGTATCGAAGCGGGTTCTCCATGAGGGCTTGTACGATGAGTCCCTCCTTTGTAAATTCCACGAGTTTCATATTGCTTCCTCAGCTGTGTAGGTTGGTTTCGCTGAATATAAGCTTTTTGAAGTGAAGTAACGCTACTAAGTGAAGTGTCTGCTCAATGGCACGCGTGCGGTCGTAATCCGCCGCTATGTTCTTTTAATGTGGGTTTTTGCTATTTCTATGAACTCGAAGACTTTCTCGATTTCTATCTTTAACAGGTTTGGATCTAGGACGCCCTCGTAGAACACTTCGCCATGGAGCAGCCTGCTTCTCGCGGCGTATCTGTCGTAGATGCCGAGCCTGGCAAGCTTCGGAACCTTTTTTTCGACCTCTCGAAGGGCGCTTCTCCTTTCGTAGTGGCTTCTGGCGGTTACGCCTGCGTACTTAAGTGCTAAAGCGTTGGCTGCTTGAACAGTGGCGTTCCATGCCTTTTCGGCTGAGTCGCGTAGCTTAACGGTGTTCTTCTCCTTCATTCCTTCCTCTAGCTCCTTAACTGCCGCATGGTAGAATTCGTAGGAATCCTTGAGGAGCGCGGTCAACTGGCATGAAAACATCAATACGGAGAAAAACACAATCAAGATTGCGGATGTACAAATTTGCCATATTTCCAAAAAGGTTGTTAGTATCTCTCAATTATTCTTTCTATGTACTCGATGATTTCTCTGCTCACGATCGGGTTGAGCGACACTGTTTTACCGGCTTTATGCAAGAGTAGGTATCCATCATTGACAAGCGTTTTGATGAGTCTTCTAACTCTTTTCCCGTTTCTCTTCACTCTCTTGGCAAGCCAGTTAACAAGAGTGTTTAAAGGCAGATACTTGGCTCCCCAACAATTCTTTCTCAACAACTTGTTCATTATGTCAGCTTTGATTTCTTCCTCTGTTGGTTCACTGTCGGGCATGAGTTCACTTGTGATACCTTTAGAAGGTAAACCATATATACTTTCGCTCCAATGTATTTATGGTTGAAACATGCCAGAAGAACTCTACACAAAGAAAGACTACGCGTCCATAGTGATCAAGACGCTTGGGAATTCGCCAAAGTTGAGGATCGTGGACTTCTTCTTAGACAACCCTCCGTTTGACTTCACCAAGAAAGAAGTCATAGAGACTTTAGGAATGAGCAAACAGACTTTCTACAAATACTTTCCAGAATTGGAAGAATACAAGATAGTTAAGGTTTCTCGAAGGATAGGAAGGGCTAAGCTCTACAGGATAAACCTAGAGCACCCGTTAGTGAGTATGCTGAGAGAGTATGAGAAGAAAGTATCGCTGCAGATCGCTGAAAAAGAAGCCGACAAAATGCGAAAACCCATCGCAGCAAAATAACGTTCATTTTTCTTTGAAGTTTATCTCTCATTCCAGCCATTTTCTTCCATGGAATGTCTGGATGTTTGTTTCTTAAGCCTACTGGAATTTTCTTTGCTGCTTCTCCAATGATTTCAATGCTCCTCACAACTGCATTTATGGTTTTCCTATCTCTTTTGAATTCTTCAAAACTCAAGCCTATAATGAAACTCTCTATATCATTGATTGACTCAAGTATATCTCGGATGTGGTCTCTATAATCCCTTTTTCTCATACATAGACAACTTCTTTCAGAATGTATTCACCAATTATTGGCTTTAGCGCCTTTTTAGGTTAAGTCTTTCCATTTGACTATTCTTAACGGGATGTTAGCTCTCTGAGTTGCAGGCTTTACATCTTGAGACTCTGTTAGTAGCAAGCCGGTATGCCATGTTGCTGTGGCTGCGATGAAACAGTTTGGCAGATCGTCTAGTCCGCTCTCGTGGAGTTTAATAGCGGTGTTTATTGTTTCTAACTGGCATATTGGGAGTTTCTCTATCTTGATGTCTAACAGGAGGCTTTTCACACCTATTTCAATTCTTTTCATAATCATCTCTCTGTCATGCGCCTTTTCTGCCTCTCTAATGGCTTTTCCAACAGCCTCAAACAGGCTTATCTCGTTGATTTTAACATCAAAACCCATGCTGGTCATCGTTTCTAAAGGGTTTTCTGGGAGTCCCACAACCTTAACTCCGACTAAAGGAAGGAGGAAGGTGCTGTCAACAACTAGGTTTACTGCTCTAGCACGCATGATATCACCGAGCAAATCTTTTTTATTCGGTAGATTTATTAATCCGTAAATATAAAAAATTTACTCGGGAATAGCATTGACCGAAGTCGGAGTTGTGGGAAAAAAGTACGATCTTTACCCTCCAAAAAAGATAAGGAAAAAACTTGGGTTGAAACCTGGACAAAAGGTTTTGTACAGCGTGGAGAAGGGGAAACTTGTGATAGAGGTTATTCCAAGCGTTGAGGAAGCCGAAAAATTACCAAAGTTTGCGAAGACAAGCGTTGAAGAATTTGAGAAATTTACAAAGGAATTAGGGGAAAGGACGTTTAGGAAACTCGAAAGAGAGAGGTCAACTACCCACGGATAAATCGCGCTAAGAACACGGATAGCTATATTTTTACAAGCTTTGTTCTTGTTTTGTGAAAGACGGCTTTTTCTGGCGAGTGCACATGAATTTCGAACGGATCTTTTATTCCTGCTTTCCAGAGTTCAGAATGAATCTTGGCTGTCTGCAGCTACCAGTTCAACCTCAAAGTCTTTCCCTAAAGCCTCGTTTAAAAGGGGTTCAACAAGCTCCTTCTCGTTCACGTTTGCTGGAGCCTCAACATGTCCCAGTGGGAGGCCTTCCATATCAACGAGGAGTAGGCTTCTATAGCCTAGGTAGAAGCCTTCTGGGCCTCTTCCAAGCCTAGCCTCTGGATCTCCAAGGCCCCTCGTGTTGTCTTTAGGGTCTCTGCTGCTCCAAGCCTTAAGGTCTGTTCCATCCAGGCAAGCTGCCTGAATTAAGCCTAAAGCCAACATTGGATACCTAGACCTAAGCCTATTCGCCTCCTCACACAGGTAGCCTTCAATAGCCTTAAACCCATCCTTTTTAATGCGCCTTTTCATCTGGCTGAAATGGGCTTCAGTGGGAACCTTGCCCTTGTAGCCGCAAACCGCTCTAAAGTATCGGCTTCTCATCAACAGCCGGACAAGGTCCTTAACGTATGGAATCTGTAGCAACTGCCGTAGCATTAAAGCCCTCAAATCCCGTTCAGGATCATACACGACAGGCCTACCTGGACCATCCACATGAAGATCAACCCACAAGGTCTGACGGATAGGCTTTAAATCCACCATCTTGAACAATAGCTTTGGAGAGCCAGTCTTCTCCATAAACAATCAAACGCAGAGAAAGCTGACTCTACCATAAACATTCCAGAATTATTTAATTCCCCTGCGCACGTTTGCGCTTTCGTTTCTGTTTGGATGCTATTACTGTTATTGTTATTGTTGTTGTCGTTGCTATGATCGCTATTATGGCTATATCTCTAATGTTGATTGTTTTGTCTTTATTTGGGTTGTCAGATGGGTCAAACGGGTCTGTTTCTCCTGGGTCGACTTTTCCGTTGTGGTTAAGGTCTTCTAGCCCGTCTGGGGTTCCTCCGTTGTCGCTGTCCGGGTCTAGCTCAGCTCTTACGCCGTCTCCATCAGCGTCCGGCTTTCTGGTATCGAGTGAGTCGAATGTGTCGTCGCTTAGGAATGTGTAGCTCCTTATCTCTGTTTTGTCGTCTATTCCGTCGCCGTCGGTGTCACGGCTGTAAGGGTCTGTGTGAAATCGGTTTATTTCGTCGAAGTCAAGATATTAGGTACCGCTTTCTATTCTGGGCGCCGTAGATTTTTGCATGTTAAGTCAGCTTTTCTTGAATTCTTCCAGCATCTTCTTGACTAATGCTATTGCGTATTTGGCTTCCTCCGGGTTGTAGATTCCTTCGTAGAAGGCTTCGTCATGCAACGTTCTCATAGCGTCGCTGTAGAGAGCTCTAATGTCTTCTCGGTCGATTTTCCTCAGCAAAGACCTACGTTCAGTGTGCGATTTGGGGGTTATGCCTAGTTTGCGACTGATGAAAGAATTTACGGCGACCATCATTGATAAGAAGGCTTTGTCTAGGGCGTTTCTGTAAAGTAGCATGTCCTTTGATCTGAGGGCTTTTTCGAACTCGTCTTCGGCATAGTTGAGTATTTCCTCAGCGGAAGCTAAAGAGCTGTCACTGACGCCTTCAGCCAATTTGATTTCACCAAGGATATTGAATGTTGAAGATCAATATAATAATTGCGCGCTTTTCGGCGAATAAATGTTCTAAGGGTAGACCTTTTCGCACACTTGCAGTTCTCAGCAGGCTCCGAGGATTAAAAAAGCTGGAACATCAAGAATACTATGACAAAATCGGCCTAGATTTAACCAGTAAACATAATTGCGGGCGGTCATTAGTCAAGCCTCGTTGGTTGGGGCTTATCTGGATGGCGGACAGAACGGGAGTTAAGTAACGGCTTCTCACGTTCCTTTTTTCTAAAACTGACATTTTGGATTGTTTTTTGAACTTGTTGAGTAGGGTTTAACCTCATTTATGTGTTGGCTCCTGGGATCTGATAGGTATAGAAGATATTTCCATTAAGTTCAAATTACGATTCCGTGTCGTAGAAGAATTTTCGCCTCCCCAGCTTTGTCGTGTCTTTTCAAGGTGTTTTTGTGGTTCTAAGCTCATCAATTGCGCCTCCATAGAGGGGACGCCCCCTTCATGATCTCTCTTTCAAAAAGAAATCCTCTTCGGACAGCTTGGACGAAATCTTCTCTACGGTACACGTTTATGGAGAAGAACGTCACCATATAGTGTCTACATTTTCTTTTTCAGCAACGGCTTGAAGGTCTTTGTCTCCAGTTATTATTGGGGATTTTGTTTTCTTAGCGAGGGCTAAGGTTAATGAATCACACACTGAGAGTCTTCTCTTGAATGCGGTGACCAGCGCGTCGCTCTTGAATCTGATTTCAGCCGCCAGGAGAGATAAGGTGTTTGATAGCTCTGCTGTTGAAAAAAATGTTTCAAGGAAGCCCAAACTTTCCTCAGCGGTCTTGAAAATTGGTATTCTCCCTTTATAAAACTGTAGCAGAAATTCATAGGTGATTATCGGGTGGATTACTCCCTTCATTTTTCCGCTTCGAACGTTCTCCAGACACTTATTCACTTTAGGCGTTATTTCTCCCGTAGCCTTCGCCATTAGGGCATAGGTGTCAATTATCACCGTTCTAAGCGCTTCTCCCAAGTCTTCTCATCCTCGTCCAGTTCTTTCTCGATTTTTTCAACAGTAGTTAATCCCTTAGCACAGCCGTGGAACTTCTCCCATCTTGTATCTTTCGTTAAAACAATAATTCTCTCTTTCAAAGAAATCTCTAAGACATCTCCTTCCACTATGCCGCTTCTGTCCCTAATCTCCTTAGGAATAACTATTGTCCCCCTGGAACCCACCCTCACTTTCAAATACTTCACCTAATCAGATAATATTATAATCAGATTTAAAAGTTTATCTGAAGAGGATAATTGAAAGACGATTTTGTGGATAAAACGCTGATGGCTGTTGTAACCTTAAGGGACGATTTTCTATGTGTGATATAGAAGATATTTCCATCAAGTTTGACTATTGAATAGTGTGAGCTTAGCTGTGATTATGGTTTTTCCGAGCGAAGTTCTCCGGTCACGGATCATGTTTTCCATCAATGAAGCGTTTTTCAGCTCTTCTAAGACGACTTTGGGAATTCATCGTGGAAACTCTGAACATGAAGCATGGGCTGTTATGTAAATGGGTTTTGGTTTTTTCCCGGTTCTTAAGCGATAAGGTGTGTGTCTATTATTTTTATGATGTTTATCATTGTTTTACGGGGACCTAGATAATGGTCGATTTTGAGTTTTGTTTCGTTTATGATGGCTTGGATTGTCTGTGAGAAGTTTGGGTTTGGCTGTGAGAGGCTGAGGTGGTCAACGATGGCGGCTTTCGGTGTCTGCTCAGGCGTGGCTGGGTTTAGATGGGAATAGGCAAGAAGGCATATCAGTATCAAGAGAAAGCCTAGGAAAATGTAGGCCAGTTTGTTCTTGAGCACGTGCTTTTTCTTTCTGATTTTTCCACATCTTTTCGGGGTCTTCACAGCCAGGGCATCCAATCCTTACACTATTTTGTGCACTTAAAAATGTTAAAAAGGAGGGATTTAGGTTTGTTGTTTCAGCGTCGTTTGATGAAGAAGCGTCGAATTCCCGCGGTGGCGGCTAAGGCTGCTAGGGCGATGAGTGCTATGGCTATCCACGGAGCCAGTAGCTGTAGCGTGTCTATTGGAACCCAAACGCCACCAACTGGTGGAGGAGGAGGCGCTGCTTGGTAGTGGGCTGTTGAGGTGTGTGGTGCGTTCATGAGCACGGTTATCGGGTTCACATTTGTTCCTTGTGACACCCCATCTACATCCCAGTAAAGGAAAGTGTAGCCTGTGACTGTTCGAGCTGTTAGAATAACGTTATCGGAGCTGTCGTACCACCAGCTGTTTGGTGGACCTGCTTCGCCTAGCGGGCTTCTCGTTGGCTGCGGCGTTAATCCAGGTGGATTTGTGAGGACGGTCAACAGATATTGAGTCTTCCAGTTGGCTGTCGCTGTCTTTGGAGCGTTCATGGTTATTGGGTTTGAGGGTGAGGTTGTGCCTGAAGCGGCACCGCTCCAGTGAGTAAAGACGTATCGAACGCCTGCGGGTCCGGGCACTGTTAGCGGGCTCACCCCTGCATACGCAGTTGCACCAGCATTATACCATCCCTCACCACTTGTGGTGCCGTGGGGCGAAGTCACCGTCAGGTAGTATTGGTGTGTCCAAGATGCTGTTTGCGTTATGGGTCCATTCATGGTTATGGAAGCTGGGTTATCAAGGGTAGAATAGGAGCCTAGTCCAATACCAGTCCATCCATTCCAGACGTATCGCTCCTGATCAGGCGGATAGACTAAACTGGGAGCGAAAGCCTGTATGGATACTGGTTAGCCAGCTTCATACCAGTGTTCTCCAACAGACGGAGATGTAGTTCCGAAATTTGTAGCCATAGTTAACCTATATTCATGCCTCCAAGCAGCTGTCTGAGTGATTGGGCTGTTCATGGTTACTGAGGCAGGGTTGTCCATACTAGTATAGGATATGGTTCCAGTTCCAGTCCATCCAAGCCAAACATAGCGTTCGCCTGGAATAACTGATGGAGCAAACGCTTCAATGCCCACGACTGAACCCTCATCATACCAGTGTTCCCCGACAGATGGAGACGTTGTTCCAAAATTAGTAGCCATAATCAAGCGGTATTGGATCTTGTAGTTTCCAGTGATTGTGGTGTCTGCTGTGAGTGAGAAGCCTGATGATGGTCCTGTAACGTCAACTAATCGGAATCTTTTGCCTGTGACTGTGCTGGGACTGGGTGTGTGTAGGTGTAGATGATTGTTGTGCTGGAGGGTATTCCGGTGAAGGGCTTTGGAAGCTCGTCCTTGGTGACCGTGAAGGGGACACCTCCTATCGTGCCTGTGACAATCACCGCGGTGCCTGGAACGTCCCCGTCAAGGGGTGGTGGCGTAGCCACGGCGTCGAAGGTAACTGAGTAATAAACTACTGGAGGTGCGGTCACAGTGAATCCTAGAGGAGGATCTGAGTCGTCTACCTTTTCGCCAGGATCCCGGTACCCATCCAAATCTTCGTCTACAACGATGTCGTATGAGCCTGCTGTGGTAGGGGCTGCCCAAATTAAGTAGGGACCATGAATCGTTGTTGGGCCTGGATGAGATAGAGTTACGATGTTATAGCCGTCGCTGGAGACATCAATCATAGCGCTGCCGCCAATGTGTGGGTCGAAAGTAGTGGGTTGCCATTGATCATTTGAAGTAACATAAATCCGCACCGTCATCGAAAAAGCAGGTCCACTCGTTTGTATAGCAACATACACATCTTACACATCTTCAGTAGTCAAGAAACTGTCCTTTTCTGGTGGATATGAGGGACCAGAGGATTTGACCCATGCAATACCAGGGCCTTCTGTGAATGTTGTTGTTGCTGTGTTTGTTCCATCCGTCGCAGTCACCATATATGTTCCATCCATGCCGTTTAGTGGATAGTAAGCCGTAAAAACGCCAGACCCATCCGTCCACGCAAAATTGTGCCCACACTTAAATCTGGAGCCTGAATAGTAATCGTAACCTGCGCATTTGGCAAGAACCCGCTTCCAAAAATAGTCACCGTCTCCCAGAAATCATAATTCTCCTTATCCGTCCAAATCGTCGCCCCTTGAGCATTCACGAGAGGTATAACAAACACTGTGGAAAGCATCGACAACGCAATAATTAGTATACTCAACATTACAAAGCGGTTATACTTAGCTATCGGCATACTCTCCCTTCTCCTTTTCAGCAAGTATATTTATCCCCCCAAAAAAATATAAGTTTTATGGAACCTAGTTCTACTAGTTTAATCATCCTTTCAACTGATGGCAAAACGCAACGTGCTGCATATGATGCCTTATTATTTCGGACAAGTTTCAATAAGCCCCCTGAGACTGTATGACAAGTCCGTGAGGTGGAAACTCTTGAGAGTATGAAAGATGACTGGTGAAGATGTGAGGGCCCTTTTTTCGCAGTGGAAATGTTAGTATCGTGTTGGCTCTTTTTCTAACGTTTTTCCATGGTTTTAGGCTATTTTCCTTTTTCTCGAAAGTGCCAAACATTAATATTTATGGTTAACAGTTGCTTAGCTGGAGGTTGAAAAGTGAAGTCGTTGCTTGTTGTCAAGGGCGAGGAGGTCTACGAGAAGAACAAGCAGAAACTGGAAAGGACCCACTTAGGAAAGATTGTAGCTATCGAAATTGAATCCCAGGATGTCGCTGGGATAGGAGCAAGCATAGATGAGGCTTACGACGAAGCGCTGAAGAAATACCCAAAGAAACAATTCTACTTTAGAAAAGTTGGTCCTTGTCCGGCTCCAGGATACCTATTCTAGGTCGATTTTATGCGAATCCACTACAAAGGAGACATGCCAGAAGTTAAAATTAAGGTAAAGTTCTCACTGGCGAGATCCAGTATGACGCATATCTCGACACTGGCGCCTTTAAGTGTTTAATTCAGAAACCGACGCCGCAAAGATAGGCCTATTGTATGCTGGAGCCACTGAGATCATAACTGGAAGCGGAAAAGACCACATCAAACGAAAAGAAACTTTTCGTTCCTTACAAACGAAAAGTCCTTGAGTCCGACGTTTTCCTTCACACCCGCAGGTGTGGCATGTCTTGCTTGTGTAGGCTTCACTTGTCGCTATTACGGGTATGCCCTTCTGCATGGCTTTGTATTCTATCATTTTCGTTAGACGGAAGTAGGGCATGTTGCTGATGATGCGATTCAATCGTTTCCCTTTCTTCTCATCTCTTATTCTTGTGAGGTCTCCCAAGACAATGTAAGAATCGGCAGAGTCGGCGAGGCTGACTATTCCTTTGCTGACCCTGTGAAGGATGGCGTTAACTACACACATTTCCTTCTTTCCGACTCTCTTTACAGCTTGGATTAGACCTCTTTCTTGGAGCCTACGCCTAAGCCATGCGTAATGCCTCCGCACTCCTCTGATTTCTCTGCCATAGAACTTTGCTTTCACCACGATTCCATTCCGCATAAGCACCGCAGATGCAGCGAACCGTTCACCCAAATCCACAGCGAGAACAGAGGAGCATCCACGCATAGGCGGCTCAGGAAACTCAAAAGTTAACATGGCAACATAACTGTTGCCTTTCCTAACGATTTTGCTCTCGCACAGTTTTCCTTCTGGAAACTCTCTGTGAGGCTTCAATGGAACTTTGATTCCGCCACGAACTCCATGAACAGGGATTTTAAGAAACCAAAAAGCTTTAGCGCTTTTGAGGTTGATGAGGTCGTTTCTCAGACTAATCGGATATTCTTTCCGCTTGATGTGCTTATAGTATCTGATGGCTTGCTGTTTGTTAGCAGAATACAATGCAACAGTCTCGTCACCATTAAGAAATTTCTGAAGATTAACGTATTCCCTATCGAGAGCCTCTCTTTTCCTTCGAGTCAGCCTAACAATGCCCGCTTGAACAGTCAGCCTCATACTTGAAGTTATGGCAAAGGGCACATATTTAAGGTTGGCGATTCAACCCCAACTTGAAAGTTGGGGTCTTCTCGCAAAGTTTAGATAAACACAGAGTTTGTTTTGATGGGATTAGAAAAGAAATAGAAATAACTTGACCTCCCGCTGAAAATTCGGTTCTCACTCTTAGGCCTATCAAAAAGCTTAGGCTTACTCAAAACGGTTTCACGCGAATAACTATTCAGAAACTTCCACTTTCAGTTTCTGTGTGTGCGTGAGCCCATCACTAAGAACTCATAGCGTCCAGCGTTTTGCATATTATCCATGAGCCTTGGAAGGTTAAAACCGTCAGGCGGTCTTTTTTGAAATGAACTGTCGCACCGAAACATACTTCTCCAATAACATACGAGGTCAAGTCAAAATCCTGCTCAGTCTAAGCTTCCGAATAGAACGGATAAGTCGATAGAGCATGCTGTTTCGAGGCTGTCTATTGAGTCTCAAAAGTGTTCGTTTCAACAATGGTTGTTGCCGGTGGAGAACGGTTTAATCGTCGTCGACTTCCGGAAAATTCAGCCGCCGACATTTGAACCCTTCAAAGTTTTTGTGGGAAAAATTCGGAAACAACATTTAAGCCATTAGCCTATCGTAATAGCTCAAAGCCTACCCCGTACCCTCTACGTTTTTGATTTAACAGGTTCTTGCTGAGAGGCATAGTTGTCGTCGTCTGCAGCTGCGGGGACAACGACAACCATTCCACTTTTTATTGTATAGCCTCTCTATGTAGGACCCCTTGAAACGCTCAATCGCCATAAGCCCCACCAGTGACAGTGTCCCAGCAGCACATCATGGGAATACCACGAGCATCACAGACCAAAACCAGGAACGCTTTCTGCGTTTCTGAACGCGACCTCGGATTTTCCCAGACAATTGATTAGGATTTGAATCAAGCTCCTTTGTCAAAAAAGACTCTGAACATGCCTTTTTTCTGTTGTCTCTGTCAAAATCTTCACTAAGACAAAGACAATTAAAAAACTTCACCTTTAAAGATGAGGGCGGGTCTTACTGGTTAAAATCAACGCGGAAAGCAAAGAGGCTTAGTTTGGAAGTTGTTGTGGGAAAAGCCGCATTTCTACAACAACTTCCAAACCACTTCTAAGCGATTTGCCGAGTTGTTGTTGGTAAGCAAAAGTTCAGAGAACAACAACTGACGTTGATAGTAGCGGTTCTTTTGACACATGAAGAAGCTACAAAGACTTGACGTTTAAATGTCGTCGGCGCAAAATCGGAATTGACGACGACATTTAAAAACTCGTCTTTAGGAGCTCAAATGTTGTTGTAACTTCAAATTTGCCCCAACAACATTTAATTTTGCCGCCAGGCGTTTCAACCGAGAGCAACATTTTGAAAAGCCGAAGTCAAGGAATGCGACACCGCGGATATTGCTAGGTTGAGGCTAAGCTTAAAGAAATGGAGTATACGGCGTATATGGACATCATAGAAGGACCCCGACATACTCATAGTATTCCGTGGTGGCCCAGAAAAAGGCTTCCGCAACCCAGAAACCCCATTTTTGAGACTTTTTAGATGGACGTCAAACGGAAAAGGGTTTAATCGCGCGCGAACCCTATACCTACGGTTCCTATGGGATGGCATAACAAGTCTTTTTCAAACATCAAGAATAGCTAAACCGTATTACGTAACCATCAGGAAGCGTTATACGAGGGTTGAAGTCAATGTTCTTGATGTGTCAGCCCTAGGAGAGGCTTCAGCAGAAGGCGACTATGGCTTCTTTGGTGGCTTTCGAATAGAGGAGAATGCTTGAGTCTGTTTTTAGGGTGCCGCAAAGCTTATGTATTTAATAAAGTGTACTTTACTTAGTGATATGAGTGATGCGCTTGCCCAAACTTGTAGAAATTACGCCCGAGGGAAAGATTGTGGCAGCTTTGATTGATGGTCCTAAAAGTTATGGTGGACTAAAGTCTGCCACGAGGTTGAGTGACAGGTGGCTTTCGAAGAAGCTGAGGGAATTATCTTCATGCGGGTTTGTTGAGCATTATGAGGGTTGTTACCATGTGAAGAACCCTATGAAACTTGTCGATGCTGAGCCTGTTTTTGCGCAATTCTTGCGAAGGGAAGCGTCGTTCAAGATGAAGGCGAGATTAATAGCGGAAGAGATGAGCCGTGACGGCGAGGTTGTTGCGGTGGTGTTGTTTGGTAGCGTAGCTAAAGGGGAAGTTACTGAGGATAGTGATATCGATATGTTAGTGGTAACTGAGAGCGAAGTGGAAGAGAGGCTTAGTGACATGTTGTATGAACTTGTGTTTAAGTATGATGTCCCGGTGGAAGCGATTTTCTTAACGTATGATGATTTAATAATAAACCTACATGCTAAGACTGCATTCGCTTTTGGGTTGTTGGAAGGCTATCAAATATTGTGCGATCGTGGCGGGGTAGAAAACTTGTTCTCTATTAAGAAAAGGGAGATTCAAGAGGATTGGGTTTATGATGAGGAGGCTGGAGCATGGATTCAAAAGAGGCTTTTACCTACTTTGAAACCGCTGAAGAGCAGTTAAGGGACGCTGAACTAGCCTTTAAGGAGGGAAGGTATGCCCTCTGCGCCTTCCTCTGCGCTTCTTGTGCCGAGAACGCCACCGCAGCTCTGCTCATTTCCTTGGGTGCTAAACCGAGCAAGAAACATAGGAACTCGTTAGTCTTGAATAGGCTAGTTGCGAGCGTTCCCCCAAAAGTGCAAAGGAGTCTGAGGGTAATTGTTGATTTCATGAAAACTCTTGAGCCTCACATCACTAAGGCTCGATACCCTGTTCGTAAGGGTTTGGAGCTTTCTCCACCTAGCAAATTTTACACGATAGAAATCGCTGAAAAGGCTTTGGCCCAAGCCCAGAAAGTAATTAAGGGTGTCAAATCCCTTGTGACTTATAGACTCGAAGGGCACTACCCCCGATAGGGCGAGGCAAGTGTGTTCATGTGTCTGGGAGTGTTAAAAACTTGTGTGAAAGGCACTTCGCTTCCAACTCTTGCAAGTGCGCAGAATGTGCATAATATTTTGGTGTAGCGCGATGGTATGAGAAGGATTTTAAGTTTGCCGCGCTTGTGTTGTTTAGTCTCACCGTGAAAGTTCCAGAATCCCCTATGATGCTGAGAAGCCAGCGTTCATCGAGCCACTTGTCTGGATTAGGCCCAACGTATGTGCCGTCGGGTAGGGATACGTGCAATATAGCCTCAGGGGAGGGGTCGGGACTGGAGTCTGCTGCAACTTGAAGATGTAGATAAAACACTGCAGGAGAAGCTGTGATCGTGATCAAAACAAATAATAGAAACACTAAGAATACAGGTTTTTTCCCCTTCCCCCTTCTCCTCATAAACGCGTACGGCTTCGGATGTCTGTCGAAGGGTTCTGTTGTGCCTAAGATGCTTATGTGTTTTTTGGTTTTGGGGGTTTTGGGATGGTGTAGGGCGCTGCCAGAAGTGGGTGGAACACTATTTGGCCTTGGAAATTTGGGTCTTGCCCCACTTCTTTTCTTGTCTCGGATATTGCTTTTGCCACTGTCGTTCTTTCGAGGAGCAGGTGTTTGAGGAGATGGACCGTTGTTGTGTCTGTGTGGCCTGCAGCCACAGGGACGTTGTATCAACTTTTGGCACACGTGAAATGTAAGGGATCTTTTCTTTGTCTGTGTGGACTCATGAAAGGCGAATCAGGAAAGTTCACGTAAATTACTCGCATGGCCATTTAGTCGCTTACATGCCTTACATTGCAGTGTTCTTCTGATGAAAAGCGCGGGCGTTGAACGGAAACCACAGCTCTAACTTTCCACATCAGCAAGGCATATTAAGAATGCTGATGTTTCGACTGGAAACTTGCTAGCCATTATCGCCAGAGAGAGCAGAAAAGAGCTGCCGAGAACGATTTTCCGTGGACTACCCCCAGCTAAAGCAAGGGGCTTCTAACCTCATCATCGGATTCAGGCTATCCGTAGGGTTAGTTCTGGGCAAGTTCACAGTTGCCCCTGTCTTTGAGACCAGCCCAAAGGCTCGGTTCATTATGTTTTTCGCCCCATTATAGTCAGCGTTGAGCTCTACTCCGCAGAAGCATTTGAACAAACCATTGTGTCTAATGCCTTTTCCACCACAGATGGAACAGGTCTGGCTTGTGTAAGCTTCATTTACTTTTAGGATTGGTATCCCAAGCCATCCGGCTTTATATTCAATGTAACTTGAAAGCTTGTGGTAGGGAAAATTGTTCAGTTTTCGATTGAATCTTCGTCCTTTACCATTTCCATTTTCCCTTATTCCTTTCAGTTTTCCTAGTATTATGGCTGAGTTTGTTCGCTTTGCTTCTTGAACGATAGCCTTGCTGATTTTATGCAGCTCATGGTTAACTATGCGTTTTTCGTGTTTGCCCACCTTCTTAACTGCTCTCCGATTCGGCAGTTTTCTTCGCAAACAGAAATAGTGTCCCCTGACGGCTCTGAGTTTCTTTCCGTAGAAATGCGTTTCGCTTGTTTTAGAGTTCACGGTTACAGCAACGTTTCGGATTCCTAAGTCAACGGTAAGACACCCTCACAATTTGTTTTGGGCTTAACCTCTTTTTGAACAACTATGTGTAGGTAGAAGCGTCCGTTACGTTTGAAAAGTTTGGATTCGCAGATTTCCATGTCTGGCTCCATCAGGCAGTGAGGCTTGATGGCAACCCATATGCCGCCTCTCCTACCCTTAACTGGAATCTTAGCCCAATACTCAACAATTTTCGTATTCCGCCTCTCTATCTTCAAAAGGTCTTTCCTAATAGACAGAGGGTACTCTTTATTCGGCTTGATTTTCGGGTAGAACCGCTTGGCTTGTTGCTCATTAGCTGAATAGAGTTCAACGCTCTCGCCATGCAGAAGCTTTTGAAGGTTGCTGTATTCCTGCTCTAAAAGTTGCTCTTTGATTTTCGTCAAAAACACAATCTTAGCTTGAATCGTCTTCTTAACTTTCAAGGTCACAATCCTAAAATTCAATACGAGAAAAATGCATATTTAACTTTAACGCAATTCATCCCCAACTTGAAAGTTGGGGTTTTCTTGCGACCTCTGATAAAGCTGAAGTTTCTAATGGGTTGAATGCTGCCATTCCCAAGTAGCTAAAGCGTAGTCTTTGTAGCTTGCTCTCATGACGCACGGATGTGCGCACGTTTGCGCTTTCGTTTCTGTTTGGATGCTATTACTGTTATTGTTATTGTCGTTGCTATGATCGCTATTGTGGCTATATCTCTGATGTTGATTGTTTTCTTTCCATTTGGATAGCTGGAGCGGTCAAATGGGTCTGTTTCTCCTGGGTCGATTTTTCCGTTGTGGTTGAGGTCTTCTGAGCCGTCTGTGTATCCGTCGTTGTCGCTGTCTCCGTCTAGTTCAGCTCTTAACCCGTCTCCGTCCACGTCTGGCTTTCTGGTGTCGCGGGAGTCGAATGTGTCGTCGCTTAGGAATGTGTAGCTTCTTATCTCTGTTTTGTCGTCTATTCCGTCTCCGTCGGTGTCTGGGTTGTAGGGGTCTGTGTGGAATCGGTTGATCTCGTCGAAGTCAACTATTCCGTCTCCGTCTGAGTCCATCCAGACGGTTGGTTCGTCTGACCTGGCTGTTATGTTGTCGCTTATAGGAACCCATGCCACAAATACATCTAAATCATCATAGAAAATTTTACTTTCAGTTCCGGTTAATGGATCGATGATGTGCACCATTTGGCCTTCCGTGTCGTATCCATCGATTATCGTTATCATGTGATTTTCACCATGATCTCTGACTATTGGGCGATTGGAGTTTATCCAATACATTATCTCATCAAAACCGAGTTTTCCATTTGGCCCCATACGGATTATTGAAGCTCCGTTCAGTGCCCAACTGAGTACATCACGTAGGTTCAAGTCAACCACGCCTTTCCCGTGGCCTAAGTCATTTTCAGGTGATTCATCCTTAAAATATTCTTCATATACAAAGTAGGATATTCGATCTTGACTTAGGTGTCCACCAAAATATGAGTTTATTATGGATATTGCTGCCCTTATACAACGCTCAGATACGTGGGTACTTCTGTTTTCATGCTCTACGTCCCAAGCGTTGGGTCCATGTAATGGGCAGCCTTCGAGACAGAGCATTTTTGTGTCCTTACGTTCCAGTTTTGGTGTGATTCCGAGATCGTGGCTTGTCGTTGTCTGCTCAAAAAGTTGAGTGGCGCTGTGACCCCGAGACAGGCTAAACGGGATTGATACTATGGCTGACATGATTATTACTACGCTAAACATGCTTGTTAGTTGTTTCAATCAGCGTTCACTGCATATTTTATTGTGAATGACATATTTTAATATTGAGAAACTCTGGTGATGTGTTTGTTTTAGAGCGTTCAACGCGTTCTTTTCTGAACGGGAAGAACATTTAAGACACGCGTTTCTAAGAACTAATAATGACTAATTGTCAGGTGAAACGGTGAAAGGTTATGAGTGGTACCTATAGACAAAAAATCAACAGTGAAGCCTTGACTTTATTTTTTGTAGTATTGCTATCATGTTGTATTGTATGTAGTTTGTCATTTATTAGAACTGTCACGGCAAGCAGAACTTGGACTGTCGACGATGATGGTTCATCCGATTATGGTGCAATACAACAAGCTATAAATTACGCAAATGATGGAGACACAATTCTGGTCCATTCGGGAACCTACTATGAAAATCTCGTTGTGAATAAGAGCCTGTCAATCATCGGAGAGGACCAAAGTAGTACGGTTATGGATGGTAGTGGTGCTTGGATCACGGTTGTCATAGCCGCAGACAATGTAACTTTAAAGAATTTTACAATTCAGCATGGCATGGTTGGGGTTATCCTTGAAGAAGAAAAAGGGGGAAACAGGCTGCTTGAAAACAAGATATTGTTTAACTCCTTTTGTGGGGTATACGGAGACCGTTGTGGCAAGAACGTTATAGCAAACAATAAGGTATCTTTCAACAGTGGGCATGGAATATTTCTGTATGGTTCTGAGCCTTGTGTGTTAGAGGGCAACTCGATCTTGTTTAATGGCGTTGATGGGGTGTTTATTCGTTATTTGAGCAACAGCTCAGTGAAGGAAAACTTTGTCTCAGGGAATAGAGCCTGCGGTATACACATTTACTCCGATGAAGATCCAGAGCGCCCTAGCGGGCTCTCAAAGAATAACGTGATTAGAGATAATTATGTTGTGAACAATTCGTGTGGAATAAAGATTTGTCATTTTGGGGCGGATGTAACACTAGCTAAGAATGAAATTTACAATAATTTTGTTGCATATAACACCTTCGGCTTAAACATGTCTGGATCGAATGGCAATATAGTCTATAATAACAATTTCATCAAAAATTCGGTACAACTTTCTGTTTATGAGTCTTTCAATAACGCTTGGGATGGCGGCTATTACATTGGCGGAAACCACTGGAGCGACTACAATAGTTCTGACTTGTGTCGGGGTCCTCATCAGGACGAAGTTGGAGGTGACGGGATAGTTGATGTTGCTTACCTCGTGTCTGCGATTTCAGGTGAAAAAGACATGTATCCGTTTGTGCGTGAAAATGGATGGTTAGTAATTCCTGAGGTTAGTGTTGTTTCTCCTATAAGCGGAACATACAGATCGAATTCTCTTCCTTTAGTTTTGACCATAAATAAGCCGGTTTGGCTGAGTTATAGTTTGGATAATCAGCCAAATGTTACAATTGTTGCAAATACAATTTTAGCAGATTTGCCCGTTGGAGTACATAATATAACGGTTTATGCAATTGATGCTTTAGGTAATGAGGTTTCGTCGATTGTAGTATTTGTTATCACTTTTATTGGGGATCTAAACTTGGATGGTGTTGTAAACATCATTGATGTTTCCACTGTTGCATACTCTTTCGGGTCTGGCTATGGGAGTGAAAGATGGAACTCTGATGCGGACCTGAATAATGATGGGCAAATTAACATAATTGATATATCAATGGTGGCTAGGGAATTTGGGAAAACAATCTGGGAATCAGCGAATGTGTGAACTAGTTCGTAGTTCTCCATCTCAACTGATTAAGTATTGACATGGAGAAGGTAGACTTTAATCGTTGTTATAACAGAAAGAGTCTCCAAAGTAATGCACAATCTAAATTGTATGAAACATTTTTCCACAAAATTTAATTACAGCCTAACACGATTATGTATTTTTGGACAACTAGTTTCTAGGTTTCCTCATGAGACTTGTAGAGGAGGAAGGCTGAGAAAATTCACCAAAATACAGGTGTCTCTCTATGAGTGACGCTCTGCAGGAATCTGGAAACCGGTTTAAGCCTGCGTTAAGACTGAAAAGAAAAAGGAGGAAGGAAAAAGTGAATAGGAAAGAGATTCTTGGGATAATGTTATCAGTGATTATCGCAAGCACTTTGGGCGTAACGGCATGCAATTTGCCGGCGGTAATAGCACAGGAGCCACCAATTGAAGTTTGGTCAGACTTCACCTTGAACAGGAACATCACGTTCACTGGTGACGGCTTGATTGTTATGCAAGATAACATTGTGATTGATGGAGCGGGCTACTGGCTGGAGGGTTCAGAGGCTTCTCACTCCAAGGGAATAGACCTTTCCAATAGAAGCAACGTGATAATCACGAACATTGGAATCAGAGCATTCGACTATGGAATCTATCTCCTTAATTCCTCATACAACAGCATTTATGAAAATAACGCGAGAGAAAACGCGATCGGCATCGCTGTCACGGATTTTTCAGCTTATAACAGAGTAAGCGAAAATAGAGCGACGAAGAACACCAGAACTGGCATCCTGCTTCAATACAGTTCAGGCAACAAGGTGATTGCAAACAACGTGACAGAAAACGGCCAATATGGCATTGAGCTCGTGTCTTCAAACAATAATAACATAATTGAAAACAACCCGACGGCAAACAGCTGGTCTGGCATCGCGTCCTATCTTTCTTCGGACAACAACATCTACGGAAACAGCATAACAAACAACTACGATGGTATCCGTGTCTATAATTCTTCATTCAACAAAGTGATTGCAAACAACATGAGAGAAAACGACCGATATGGCATCTATTTCCGTTATGCTCCATTCAACACTATCTACCATAACAACTTCATGAATAACTTTGTACAACAAGCGTTTTGTAACAACTCGATAAATGCTTGGGATAACGGTTATCCTTCTGGCGGCAACTATTGGAGCGACTACGCTGGCGTTGATCAGAAGAAAGGTCCAAACCAAGACCAGCTTGGAAGCGACGGCATAGGCGATACACCATACGTTATTGATGTTGATAATCAAGATAGATATCCGCTTATCAAAACACAACCTACTGCTGTTGGAATTACCTTTAGCCAAGTTGACTTTGTGTTCCCATACGCGAATGTACCTAACTCCAACTGGGGTCACATCGATGTTGATGTCGCAGAGTTCACTGCGGGTCAAGACCTTCACAAGGGATACCTTAACATTTATACAGACGCTGGATGGGGGGTGCAGAATCAGCTGATTGATAGTGCGAGTGGAATAAATGTTATCACAATCTATTTTGACCTTGGTGTCTCGGTGGGAACTGATGTTACGTCACTTACTGCGCACCTTGAATTTACGTCTGAACCATATATCACGTTTGCGGACGGCGTGCGGATTGATTACCCTGTTTGTGCCGTGGAATACAACGCGGAAGGAGCTGGCCCATTAAACACAGACGCCATTCCCATGCCTTTGAAACGCCTGACGTTTAATCCTGCAGGAGAAAACTACGCTTTTACAAAAGCGAACAGAAAAGGAGAGAATGTGCAAGCCGCAACAAGTCAGTGCTTTCCGATGTCGATCGCCAACAGCCTACAATACCTCGAAAACCGGTATAATCTCCGTGTTCCACATGAACATAGAATCGGATTGAGAGGTGATAATTCCCTCGTTGGACAGTTAGACTCAGCTTGCGACCGATATGCTCCAAGCCGAAGAGTTGGAAGCGGAGTATGGTTTGACGACATGCTTCAGGGCAAGTTCAAGTATCTAAGTGAAAATGGACTCAGTGACAGTCTCATCCACAAGCATCAGGGGTACGGTTATGGTCTTGGTATATTAGGTGCAGGACCATCGTATGGTTCTGGTCAGGGTGCATTGCCGCCAGGGGATTTTACCAGATACGGCATCACCTCAAAAGATGAGAGTGTTGACGGCAAGGTAACCTTCGAGTGGATAGAAGAGCAATTGAAAAAATGCGAGGATGTAGAGGTGGTCTTCACGTATGAGGATGCTACGGGAAGAATTAGGGGTGGGCATGCTGTTCGCGTGTTCGGTTGTGGCATGACGCTCGGAGTACCTTGGTTACGATACAAACATGACAGACTCCAGACAAATCGAGATCGAAACGATGTCCGAGGGCTGGAGGAAGTCCAGGTCCAAGTGCCAGATCTGGATGGTGATGGGATGCTCAACTTCGGCTCGATGACCCAGGAGATATGCTTCGCACTTTCGGAATCGCCTAAAAAGCTGCCTCATGAAATATTGTATGGCAGTGTTGGACTTGAACTTATTACCATTGATACTAGAACAGGTGCCGGAAGCCTCGTTGGCCCCTTCGGACTGAATACTTCTGTGTGGGGTTTGGAATATGATCCAATGAGCGACACATTATATGGCGTAACTAATGATGTTGTCGACGTATGGTATAACGGTCAACTTCTCAGAATTGATCGCACAACAGGGGCCGCAACCCCTATAGGGGGTCTCGTGGGTCAAAGGATAGAAGGCTTAGCGTATGATTCAATGAACGATAAATTGTATGGTGTGGATACCCGGAACAATTTCGTGCTTATCGATACTTCAACCGGTGCGGGTACCGTCATTGGTTCTACAGGTTTCCCAAATCTGGAGGGTCTTGCATTTAATCCTATTGATGGTAGATTATACTCTGTTGATGTGGGTTCAGGGGAGTTAGTTAGGATAGACCCTTCGACAGGCATTGCCACTGCCGTAGCTCCGAGCAGGGCACAAATAAGAGGCCTAAGCTTTGATCGCTCTGGAACATTATACGGAGTCTGGAACACCTATGATGGGAATCCAGTGCGTTTGGTTACCATAGACACCTCAACTGGACAAGTGACAGATGTCGGTTCCACAGGATATTGGGCTGTGGAAGGTTTGGCCTTTGCTTATTATCAACTTCCTAGCGATCTGAACAGAGATAGAGTAGTAAACATCATCGACATCGCCATAGTAGCAAGAGCCTTCGGAGCAAGACCCGGAGACCCGACATGGGATCCAATAGCCGACTTGGATGGCAACGGTGTCATCAACATCATTGACATCGCAATAGTTGCAAGAGACTTCGGAATAACCTACTAATCCCCTTATTATCTGAGCCTCCAACTCCTCTTTTTTTATCTAAGCATAATTTCTATGCGCCAAATGCCAAAAACTTCTCACGAAAAGGTATACAAAATTACAGCGAGCAACTTGAGCTATATCTAACGGAGCAACCAAGAGATTAGGGAGCTATTCGAACAACTCGTAAGTTAAGGATAAGCTGACAGCAGCTAATCCTGGAAGGATAACACTGGACAGAATCGCATCTACTCTCAAAACTGCAGCAGCAGCAATCGCTGCAATCCAGATCAAGGTATTCCCTAATATAACTTCATACTTATTCTTCTGTAATACAGCCAGCTTGTTGTATGCTGTTGTTCTCAGTAAAAGACTGTAAGCATCCTTCCCTATCGGAGAAAGACGGTATTTTCCGTCCTTCTGCTGCACGAAAGGTGCCAAACTTCTGAGGTGATAAGAAAGTGTTGGACTGTCAACGATTTTGCTTGCATTCAAAATCTCGGTGAACGTGACACCTTTATTTTCGCCAATGTATCTAAGAATGTCCCTTCTCTTCTGATTCTCCAGCGCCTTAAAAACCTCTTGCTCAAAACTCTCAGATTCCCACTCTTCTTTTTCTCCCATGCTCTTCACCCACCATCTAACATAGATTAAGAAGATTATAAGCACCTACGTGAAACAAAGTTTACTAAAATCCTCTTTACATCGCCAAAAACGTATGCAAGTACCTGTTATCACGAAGCACATGATCCCAGCTGTGGTGTATAAGTCCTTTAGTGGAAAAATCACGTCTCACAAACTCACACAGAACCTTTAGTTCAGCAGACTTTGAAAGATAATGGTCAAACCTCACGTCTCTTTCACTCATTGAGCTTTAATTCCGACCTAGTCTTATATTTATTGCAGCTCTTCTGCTATTGAGGGGAAAACATGTGCAACCAAATGAGCTTACCAACAGACAACGATATAGCGTGGGCCTGCTGTTGCTGTTTCGTGGAATGTTTTCTTCTGTTGACTACTTTTGCGAACATTGTCGCTATTATGGATAATGGTAGAAGGAGGAATGATGGTAACTCTGATACTATTAATACTTCTTGTGTTGGATGGTTGTAGGTGAAGTATAGGTAACTATGTGTGCTGTTTGAAAATGGCAAAACAGTATGTGAAACTTCTGTGCCGTTGACAAAGACTTTGTAGGTCACGTTCATAAGAGCTGTTGGGATACAAATTCTACAAAAACCAACAGTACCGTTTTTGTCTGAAACATTGAAGATTATTGCTGTGCCGTTGAATTGAAAGTTAGATATTGTGGAATTAGAGATGGTTTGAACATGATGTTCTGAGGTGGCATTAAAGTCGGAAAACATTCCAGTTAAAGGATAGTTGTCTACATTTTTTTGATCAATGACGTATGGCCTGTCTCCTATTCCGTCACTGCCCGTAACGTTCTGATAAGGACCACTATAAAGGTCAACGCCTGTGTAGTCGCTCCAGTAGTTGCCGCCAGAAGGATAACCACTATCCCAAACATTAGTTAAGTTAGAGGCGGCAACTTGATCTATATTATTAAAGAAGTTATTATGATAGACGGAATTGCCTGAAGACCCATCGCGAATGATGCCATACCGGTTGTTTGCTATGTTGTTCCCGAACAAGGCGTTTTTTGAAGACTCGAAGAGGAGAATGCCGCCATTGTTGTTTGCTATGTTGTTTTCGGTTATGACGTTGTTTGAAGAATGTCGGAGCCAGACGCCGTCGCCGTTGTTTATCATGTTGTTTCCATGTAGGGTGTTGTTTGTAGATAGATAGAGATACATGGCGATATTGTTGTTTATCATGTTGTTTTCGATTATGCTGTTGTTTGAAGAGTAGTAGAAGTATACACCGTAGTCGAATGCTTTGATTTTCATGTTTTTGATTTTGACGCTGTTTCTATTTGAAAGGTCTATTCCAGTTCCGCTTCCCGGGCCCTGAATTGTGTAGCCTGCTCCGTCAACAACGATGCCGTCTCTTTCCACTATAATGGAGTCATAAATGTTGTTGGTGAATGTGTAGGTAACGTTGTCAACGTTTGAAATAGGCGCTGTGGTGGGGTCAACAGTCCCGTCGGCCCTAATGTAAATGTTTCTGCCCGCTTTAACCCTTTGGACATCGAACGCTGCGGCAAATGTGCCTGCAAAGATGATCGTCAAAATCATTGCGAATACTAGTTTTCTGCTCATGCCACATCGTTGATTTATGTCTTGCTCCAGTTTTTTATAATTTTTGCAAGAATTTTCTGTTGATTTCCAATGACCTCTGATCGCTAATGTGCGCGGTATTTTTTGCGTACAGAAGATATTTCCAGGTTCTGTTAACTCTTCGGGTCTTGAATGAATAAAAGTTTTCCATGTTAACCAAAGGGGCTTCAAAGGTCTAAATAAAATCACTCAAAGGTAATTGCGATTGCAGCTCTGCAATAAAATGCTCAGCTCCTCTTTTGAATTGCTCCAAATTTCTAATGATTTTATACCCCTGCTTTTGTTGAATAATTCCTACTGCTTCTTTCATGTCTTCTTTCGCCATTATTCTCTTAATAACCTCACGAATTTTGCCTTTCAATTTCTGTTTGTGTTCCTGTGAAAGAGCTTTCCAAACGAGATTGAACTTATGAGCCACAATTTCGTCACAAGAAATGATGCTTTCTTCAAAAACATCTGGACCCCCTTTAATGTTTTTTATAGCAATTGATAAAAGAGCTCGAATTACATGTATAGCAACATATGAATCCTTATCTTCTTCAGAAAATGGGTAATATGAAAGCGGTGGTATCTTACCCTTCAAACTTATTGGCTCTTTAAAGACCTCATTGAGTTTGTCTCTTTTAAATTCTCTTTCTTTAATTAGTTGCTCTGAACCAAACGTAAGCATTGGAAAATATTGATTGACTGTTTTAACATAGTTGTGATTTTCGGCTAGATCACTTATGCAAACATCAAATTGTAAATTGGTTCTTAAATTCAAAAAGCTAGGGTATCAATGATTTGTCTAGTAATTGTTAGTAGGAATCTGTTAAAAAACTAACTAGAAAACAACCTTATCGATTCTCGAATGTCAGAGATAAGTTCTTCGACATTGGTTTGGTCAATTTCAACTCCTTTTCTCCATTTTCTTTCTTTTTGGTAGTAGTGGACATAGAAAACGGCTTCGCGGAGGTCTTTGCTGGGTTCTTGGGTTCCCCTTCTTAATTTGTTTGCTTTGGCGAATATTTCGTCAATGGTTTGAAACTGCCTTCCTTCCAGAGATTTCATAATTCTATCATGAACAGCTATTTGCATCATGGGCATTGCAGACAACAACTTTGAAAGATGGTCGTAAAATGGGTGGATTTTCTTGTTCTTGAACCCCATTCTCAGAAGGGCTTCACGGTTGACGCCTCTGAAGAAAAGTTCAGGCTTGACTTTTTCAAATAGTATAGCATCTTTGTTTTCACTTCTTGCAATCGCAGATTTTTCCTTCAGCATCTTAGCTTTTCCAAACTCCTCAACTGCCAAAATGCAAAGACCCAGAGCATGTTCGCAACTCCCTTTTTTCACTAGGTGTTCTGCATCAGAACAAAACTCCAATGCATTTTTGACGCAAAGAGCTATCCCCTCATCTATCTTATCTAAAGGAATTTTCAATGGAGTTTTTTTATTAACTTCCAACTGAACCACTCCCAAAATAGTTTTGGTTGATTTAACTTAAATCTTGCGTGACAAATCAAGGAAAGTGCGTAGGATTACGCAAAAGCCCCGCTAGTTAACAAACCTCTCCAAAACGCACTTAAGCCCCGAAGAGTTAACAGAACCTATTTCCATTAAGTTTAAATATTAAATGCTTAATTATCCCAAAACCTCGTCATACTTATAAATAGTCCGCATTATAAGATTCAATTCTTCTAGCGTCGAAGAAGAAAAACACTAAAATAGCGATCATTAGAAATTTCTGTCTAGTTTTGTAAATTTGTGAATTGGTAAATTTCGCTCTTCTTTATATTGGCTTTTTCTCGCTCCTTTTCTCTTGAGGAATAAGCATGAAGGAGGTTGTTAAGCAAGTTAAAGGCTTAAGCCCAGGCGACCCCATCAAGAGAGTTAGTATAAACAATTTTTAATGCATGGTTTGATTGAATAAACTTGGAATGCTTGTTTTTTCCACCTAGAATCCATAAAGTATAAACAAGCTTCTTTCTATCCCTTCTTTTTTCTTTGTGACAATGAATTGAGGTCTTGAAAGACAATTGCGAAAGTGCTTTTCCAAATAAGCGTATTATAGCATGTTCAGTATTGACCATTTGACAGAATGTCTGATAATATGGGTAATCTCGCTTATAATAAGACCCTTCGCTCTCGAAAAAGCCTCTAACGAACTCTTTCAACAATGGTGCTTCACTAAAAAACATCTTTTCAAAATCTACCAAAGTCTGTTTGGTCCACCACTGATAAAATCTTTTACTATATGCCTTAACGTAGTAAGCATCTCGCCTACCTCCCTTTTTCTTGATATAGTAAATTCTTGGGTTCAACCTTAAACGCTGCAGAGCCCCCATAAAAGACTGAGCAAACTTCTTTTCAGTGACTTCAAGTGCAACAACATAAGCTGCCGCGTTTTTCCCTCTACCTTGAGATGATTTACAACATACTCCGTCGCCTAGAAGCACGCCACAAACGTAAGCCAAGGACTGTGAAGGAGATAGTTCAGGTTGAATCTTAAAAGCATGTTCGCTTCTCCATTTGACATAACATTTTGGCGAGCAAAAATGATGGCTCCCCGCAGTTTGAGACAAAGTCTTCTTAAAATATTCCCACAATAATCGCAAACAACTTCCCTAATCCTGTAAGTCTTCTGAGACTCATTCAAACCCATTCTTTCAGTTTTATGGTCAATAGCTATCTTTGAAACACCGAAAAGTTTTGCTATTTCCCTATTTGGCATAAGAGGATATAATTCTTGCAACTTTCTCTCTTCATCAATCGTCCACTTATGAGGCGACATCTTTCCACAATCAAATTCACACATAAATTTCCCAATTTATTTAAAAATTTGTAAATTTCACGACAGTTTATTAATGCTTCCACAAATTCGTTTCTTGGTGATAAAGAATGAACAAGGATGTAGTGAAATCAATAAGTAGGCTTAACCTGGGGGATCTTATCAAGGTTGACTGGTTTCGACGCCAGCATAGGCAAGAGCCTAAGCGGCGGCCTAAACGGCATAGACGTCCCAGTCACGAGCTGGGGCATATTCCTAGGCGTACTAGGCAAGAAAAACAAGCACATAATCCTAGCCCAGAACAACTTCCGCTACTCAGACGGCCTATACGACATAGACTACACCGCCATCCCAACAGCGTGGGCAACATCACACACATAAACAAAAACCACGTCCCACCCGAAACAGCAAAACAACTCCTAAACAGCTTCCTCATAGGCGGAAAAAGCAACATCCCACGAAACAAACGCCAAAAAAAGGCGAAAAACCATGAAAGACAGGATTAGAAAAGCCCCAACAAAAAAGATTCGAAACCGCGAAATCCCCCAAACGAAAGGCTTGTCCCAGGACGGCCATCCTATCCGCCCTAGAAATAGCCACATCGCATTCTTTGGTGTATGGAACAGCGAAATCTTCTCCGCCATAACAGCCCTAATCGGAACAATAAGTGGCGTCCTTGGCAGAAGGCTTGAAAACCATCGGACCTTGACATCGTCGTATTTCCTCAATAAGCTGATGCGCTTCAACAGTTTCAATCTTCATCTGCTAGTGATAATGGCGCCACCAGCAGTTGAAGTCTTCCCAAGTTTCCACTTGGTTCGGTATACAGGTTAACAGTCTCGGAATTGTTGTTGTGAGTGGACTTGCTGTTTGGTCTGTTTCAGGCGCGCGTGCAGGCTTTGGCGTTGTTGGTTCCTTAGTAGGCATTTGATTAGCATGATACGATGGCGATGACAGGCGCATCCAAAGTTCTTCGAGAAGTCTTTTAAACCTGCCACATAAAGCTTCAATTTCCTCTTCTGTTAACTGCTGCTTACCGTTTACAGGTACTTGAGCGCGCAAACCTCTGACTAACAAGAATAACTCCAAAATTTGCCTTGCATCTTTTTCCCTTCTTAGACGCTCGTTCAGCGGAGAAGCAGTCTTTCCTATATTCAAACGATATTTCACATCTATGGCTTCATTCTCTGTTTTTTGCCGTAACTCAAAATCTTGCCGGAATCCAGTGTTCATAAATGGCTTGCGCATGGGGATCATAGAGCGCACAATGTCCCTGAAGAGCCCCTGACCCTGAGCCCAACTTTCTATCAACAGTTTCATTGCCGGCGTTGTTGAACTATCGCCTTTAGGTCTCATGAATAACTGGTAAATACAAAGGTCACACGCGTCAGTCACATCAACAAATCGCTTCCAGATCAAAAAGTTAATTGTACTAGACTGGATGAGACGGTTCTGCGCTTGCGCTAGTGCAGTTGCACAAAACGCGATTAGGGCATTGTAATTAAGGCTTTGTGGTTCTTTGTTCAAAACAATGAAGATTGGCTGTTGCACTCTTTCGTTCACAATCTCCTTCTGAGGCCCATAACATCGCGTGTCTTTTTCCTTCTTAGAAGCCTTGTACAACATCCACTCTGCCCCTTTATCAGTCAATGAATAGATGTACCCACGTTCCTTTCCGTATCTATATGAATGCTTGTCCACTAAACCTCGCCTAAAACATCTAAGAAGCACCATGGATGCATGCTTCAATTCGAGCTGCAAACTTTCAGCGATTTCTCTGTTTTTGGCAGGTCCAGACTCAGCAAGGTAACATAGAACAAGAAACATTACACTGTGATCCATTATTCTTCCTCTATACTTAACCTGGCGTTTTCTCGCTTAAAAGAGTTCACGGGTAACAACTAGTTGTTACCCGTCCCTTCAACATCGACCCGACCATCCCCGTCTAGAAACTAGAGAGGCATCAACGCTCACTCTTAACAGAAAGAGGAGACAAGCACTCCTGTTACACTCACCCTCATTCGACCCTTGGCCTCTCTTCCATTAAAAGCTTTGATAAAAAAGAGAATTTGGTGATGTCTTCATCTGGCGCTGGTTCAAACTCGGACATCGGTACTCAACTTAAAAGTAGCGCACACGATAAGATATACTTGATGTAGTTCACTTATGAAGAAATACATGGAGATTCATCTTTTGACTTCTATTTTTATACTCGCGCTACTTGTTGTTGCGATGGATGCAATTGTCATGCCAGTTCTCCTAGAATTCTATTTAAAAGCCGTCTGAAATGGTAGCATGCGCAATTATCTATTTCAAATATTCTCAAAGAGCCTCACTTGTTATTGGTGCATTAACATTATCAATTATTTTCGGTGTCATCAACCCCGGATTCGTATGGGCATTCTTGACTGGACTTGCAGTCGTCTACATTCATTATCAGCGCGGTTTAGACCTTGCAATGACCGTACATTTAAGTCAATTGGTGACCTTCAAGTTGCCTGCGCACATGTTCTGGTTGCAAAATATAATCGCTTGTTGTAATGATTGTTTGAGAAACTGGAGAGCCAGTTCTTAATGTTATGCCCATGTTGTAACAACGGAATAGCTGCTTGTTGTTGTGCGCGGATACTTGTTTCTATTCATGCCACATCGCTCGTTTTATGGGTTGCTTCAGCTCTTATGACTTTTGTAGCGCGTGCTTGCATAGGGAGTCTGCTGAAACTAAGAAGGAACTTACGAGGGCTATGAATGCCTTGGCGGAGCTTGTAAAGCAGTTTGTAAGAGGGTAGGGTTCTGCTTAAATGGGTTCTTTTTCTCTGGTTTCCTAACTCTTAATGGAAAAACCGCTCTCGAAACATTTCTGTTCTGGAATGGTGAACACTAAAGGATTAAGTTTACATTTTGGTTTTGCTTGTGATATAGAAGATTTTTCCATTAAGGTTTAATAGTAAAAAAGGGGTACGATAAAGTAAACTTGCAATGAGTTATTGGGGTGTGAAGATGTGAGGAGAATCTTAATGTTATTATTTGTGCCAATCCTGCTGATGCTTACAGTTTTCCCTTTAAGGGTCTATGCCGAGGCTGCAGTGATCTATATAGATCCGCCAGTGATTGCTGGTCTCTCTATAGGTGAAACTTTTTCCGTTAACGTGACGGTTGCTAACGTGACGGATCTTTACGCATGGTCCTTCCAGCTGTGTTACAGGTCTGATGTGTTGAATGCTTCACGCTGGAGTTGGGGGCCGATCTTTAAGCCTCATGACATTATTAACATAACCGCGGTCTGGACGGACAACTTTAACGAGACTCATGGTCTGATCCAGATAGACTGCACTTTTTTCGGGACGGTCCCAACCTTTTATGGAACTACTGCTCTGGTTACTGTGTACTTTAAGGTTAAGTCTTTTGGCTTTGCGTTGTTGCACCTTCAAGATACAATGTTGCTTGATGATTCGGTTCCGTTTCCACAAGAGATGCCGCATAGTACCGCGGATGGAATGGTTCGGTTGGGCCTGGCTGATGTTGCGGTTACTAAGATAGCTTTGTCGAAAAATGTTGTGAACGACACCGTTGTGCAGATAAATGTTACGGTGGCAAATTATGGCTCAGGAAGCGCAACCTTTAATGTTACTCTATACTATGATTTGATTGAGATTAGCACTAGAATGGTCAAGGATTTGGCGCCTTCAAATGTGGCAGAAATAGGCTTCGCTTGGGACACCACACCAGTGCCAAAGGGAAATTATACTGTAAGCGCAAGGGCGCATCCGCTGTTGGGTGAGGCCAACACGGATGACAACACTTTGATAGGCGGTTGGATAATGGAAACGATACTGGGCGACATAAACGGAGATGGCAAAGTCAACATACTCGACATAAGCGCGGTGGCGAGAGCCTTCGGAGCAAAACCGGGAGACGCCAACTGGAGTTCAAACGCTGACATAGACAACAATTTAGTGATCAACATCTTGGACATATCAAAAGTGGCAAGGGAATTCGGAAAAACGGTTTAGTGCCTAAAGTCTGCGTTTGGGACTTTTAGAAATGATGACCCCGTTATAGAAGATCTGGGTCTTCGACCAGTAATCTTGATTGTTGTCGGAACTATCGAATGAGGTTTAGGTTCTAGATATGGTTCAAGACTAATTTACAGGTTGTAGAACAAGGTTTCATAAGCTTTTTAAACTGTTTGTGTACAGATGGGTTTGACGCGCGTGTGTGCGCGTATTGTTAAACGGGAAAGGAAAGGAGAAGAAAAGAAATGAAATATAGAGTGAACTATGCTGGTCTTTTGATCGCAGTGTTTATCCTGTCAACGATAATGGTGCCTTTACCTGTATATGCCGATGCAACTATTTGGACTGATAAGTCGGATTACAGTATGTATGAAACTGTGACTATCTTTGGAAGCGGCTTCTTGGCTAATAAGCAGGTTACGATCACGATCACGGCTCCAGATTTGAGTGCGGACACGATTTATGCTTGGACGGATGGGTCTGGCGCTTTCACGGCTCAGTATCAGTTAGACGGCATGGAAGGAACATACACTGTAACCACGACGGATGGAACGAATACAGCGAGTACGACATTCACAGAGAGTCCAGGCATAGCCCACGTTAAATCATCGGGGTCGACTTATCCCCCAGAAAAAGATAGTTTCCTGACCACTGAGAATGTTTATGCAATCATTAAAACAACCGGACCTACTTTCACGAAAACGGTGAGGATATACGTTACTTTTAATGATGCATGGCAGCCAACTGGCCAAGTGGCCATGACTGATGTCTCCTCTGACGGCTACAATACTGTAGTTCTTTCCCATCCTGGGCCTCCAACAGATCATGGTCCCTACTTGATTTGGTCAGCTCCTCCCACACCAGGCGATTATGACATTGTTGTAGATGAGGATCTCAATGGAATACGTGATCCCGGCGAACACGTCGACGACTCTGGTACGGGTCCAGGGTTTACTGTAACAGAAGTAGTAGCCCAAGCTGACGTTGCCATTCAAAAAACAGGGGTTAACTACGCTCACGAAGGAGACACCATCACATATCAATTTACGGTCAGGAATTACGGGCCTGGCACAGCCTACAACGTACAGGTCACTGACAATCTATTGGGCGACCTCACCGGAAATCTGCCCGACACAACACTAGATCCAGGTGAAGTCAACACATTTTCTGTCAACTACGTTGTTCCGACTCCTTCAGGCGACATAACTAACACCGTGACAGTAACCAGCACCACGTCCGACCCCTACCCAGCCAATAACACAGCCAGCTGGACTGTTGATGTGCTTCATGCAGGCATAGATGTGTCTAAGTCTGGTCCGAACTATGCCCATGAAGACGACACCATCACTTACACTATTACGGTTTCAAATCCTTCCACCGACACCACCATGTACAAGGTTTCCGTCATTGACTCGCTTCTTGGCGACAAGTCTGGAGGCTTCTCTGCCAGCTTAGCGCCTGGAGCGTCTGAGACTAAGACCTTCACCTACACTGTTCCTTCTCCCAGCAACGACATAACAAACACTGTCACGGTGACTTACAAGGACGCTCTTAACCAGCTGCAGACGGATTCTGCTTCTTGGACTGTTGACGTTCTTCATCCAGGCATAGATGTTACCAAGACCGGTCCAGCCTATGCTCATGAGGGCGACACTATAACCTACACCATTACTGTTAGCAATACTGGTGACTGTCCGCTTTACAGCGTCTTTGTCACTGACACCGTTCTAGGACCAATCTACAGCAACGGCTTAGCCCTTGGAGAAACCAAGACGTTCACCGTGAGCTACCCGGTTCCAACTCCATCAGGAGACATAAGCAACACGGTAACAGCCTCCGGCTATGACGCTCTCGGCAGGCAGGTTTCTGACACTGCTAGCTGGTTTGTTGATGTTCTCCATCTAGGCATACAAGTTGTCAAGTCTGGTCCAGATGAGGTTCATGTGGGTGAAACCATAACCTACACCTACCTTGTCACCAACACCGGTGATTGTCCGTTGAAAGACATCTCGGTTAGCGACGATTTGGCTGGATCCGCCAGCTACGTCAGTGGCGACACTGATCTTGACGGATGGCTGGATCTTACCGAGACTTGGATGTTCACTGCTACTTATGTGGCGCCAGACGTTGATCCAATAGTAAACAAGGCTACCGCTTCTGGAACTGACAACCTAGGCAAAACAGTTACAGATGAGGACACTTGGTTTGTTGATGTTCTTCATCCAGACATACACGTGTCTAAGTCTGGTCCAAACTACGCCCATGAGGGTGACACGATAACCTACACTATAACGGTTTCAAACCCGTCCACTGACACCACCATGTACAAGGTTTCAGTGATTGATTCGCTTCTTGGCGACGTCTCTGCAAGCTTCTCTGCCAGTTTAGCCCCTCTTGCGTCTGAGTCTAAGGCTTTCTTCTACACTATTCCTTCCACCAGCGGTGACATTTCAAACACTGTTACGGCGACCTACAGGAACGGCCTCAACCAGCCGAAGACGGACTCCGCCTCTTGGTTTGTTGATGTTCTTCACCCAGGCATCGACGTGACTAAGACTGCGAATGCTACTCAGATTCATTACTGTGATTGGGTCGAGTACACAATCACGGTTGAGAACACTGGCGACTGTCCGTTGTACGTGGTTAAGGACGACCCGACTCTTGGGCTTCACTGGGAAGGTTGGCTGGCTCCAGGAGAAAGGCACGTTGAGGTCGTTGATTATCATCCAGAGGATGATCCAACCATCAACACTGTCACCGTTACTGGAACTGACGAGCTTGGAAGGACGGTCTCAGACAGTGCCAGTTGGACTATTGACATCCTTCATCTAGGCATAGACGTTACCAAGACTGGTCCACTCTATGCCCATGAGGGTGACACTATCACCTACACTATAACTGTCTGCAACACCGGTGACTGTCCGCTTTACAGCGTCTTTGTCACTGACACCGTTCTAGGACCAATCTACAGCAACGGCTTAGCCCTTGGAGAAACCAAGACCTTTACGGTGAGCTATACGATTCCAATTTCCTCAGGCGACATAATCAACACCGTTATAGCCTCGGGCAGTGACATTACCGGCTTGCAAGTTTCGGACAGTGCCGGCTGGTTTGTCAAGGTTCAGTACCAGATTACTGTCACCGCTAGCCCAGCCGGAGCCATAGGAGGAACGTTCAAGGTTACCTACACTAAATGTGGAACCGTCCATACTGCTGAACAGCATACAACAACATGGACTGAGTGGATCGACTCCGGTACTACAGTGACTGTGGGCGATCCTCAGCAATATGTTCCAAGCGAGGCAGGCATAGGTGGTGTTCGCTACAAGTTTGACCATTATGATCCATCAGCCAGCGTCACCATGACAGGGCACACAACCATCACCCTAGTCTACAAGACTCAATACTATTTGACTGTTAAGACATGTCCAGAAGGTTTAGTGCCTGCTCCCACGCCGCCCAGCGGCTGGTTTGACGAATGCACCGCGGTGAGTTTGTGGGCGTCTCAGACGGCAACCAAGGGCAGCCGCACCTACGTATTCGCCTACTGGAGCATAAACGGTAGATCTGTCTATAGCCTGGCCGCAACGGTCCACATGGACGCGCCTAAAATCGCTGTGGCCAACTACTTCCCCGACCCGCCGGGAGATGTAAACCTCGACGGCATAGTAGACATGACCGACATAGCTATGATAGCCTACCGCTACGGGACAAGAAGAGGAGACGCCAAATACAGCCTTCTGTGCGACCTAAACGGAGACGGCCAGATAAACCTGATAGACCTCGCAACAGCGGCGAGAAACCTCAAAAAGTAAACGTCTAAAACCACACCCTCTTTTTCTGTATTTAAGTCGCAATCAAAAACAGTCGTTGAAAGGCTATCCATAGATTATGGCAAGAGCAAACCTCGTAGAATGTAAACATATGATACGTGGTCCTTCTTGACCTTAGACTATTGAAAGCAGTCAATGAATTTGGAAAAGAAGACCCATATTATAAACCAACTCTTTCCTTCAACATTTTTGAATTCAACCCACTTTATGTTATCATTCACATACAAATCAGTAGGCCAATTGATAGAACAAGGTTTCACAAAATTTATAAGCGCAACTCAACGACCTATATCCGCACAGCTAGCGCATAGTTGTCGCATAATTGTGTAAATATAAAAAAAGGAGAAGGGAAGATGAACCACAAACCGCTAGCATTAGTACTATGCTCTTGTTTGCTATCGTTGTTTGTGTCTCCTGTGCTTTCGTGTCCGCTATTCGTTAGGGAAAACGCTGTATTTATGACAAATATGGAAGTCACGCCTTTGAACCGCAACTATGAACTTATCTATGATGAATATCATCAAGGAATGATTCATTTTAACATAGCTGCCAATGAAAGATATGATATAGAGATTAGGTTCTATTTGACCAGCAATAGTGTTGCAGCTTTCATCAAAATTTTCAGATGTGCTGATGAAAGTTTCCCAGAACTGTACCGTATTGCTTTTCCATCGTCTAGTCTTTCGGTTGGTTGGAATGCCATTATTGCAACACTTTACACCTCAGATATATCTGAACCCTACCATGTTAGAGTCGCGGCAGTAGCCGGCCACCGTGATGATGACGGTTCATCACCATGGAATGGAGTTATCGATGAAAACTTTGGTGCCAACATCGAAGATTGGAACTTTCCATTGGGCGATGGATGTTTCGCTGGAAGAGCTGCTGAAGAATTAGATTGGGATAACTATGAGATTGCATATGAATATATGGTCAAGGTGGAAGGACTTAGACAACCAAACCCGTGGCTACACTACCTATCTGCAACTCCAAGCAAAACTGTATTACTTCCGGGCGAACCCTTTAGCATAGATGTAAGCTATTATAGAACTAGGTATTGTCCCGGTGATTACTTCAGAGTTTTTTGCAGAAATGAAGCAACAGGCGAAATAACGGAGCTCTACAATTGGCAAAAACCCTATTGGATGACGGTTAGCTACGGTTGGCAATATGAGTATTTACCTCATCCTTCACCCATCAACTCGCTTACCCCGTGGCCGACTCCACCAACCATCATAGCACCGACCACGCCTGGAATGTACACCGTGAGGATAGTGGGTTGCATTGGCTACCCAACCGCAGATTGGTATGCCACTCAGACCGGAGGATTTGCTTCCAACAGAGCAGCAGACTTGTCATGGACTCTCTATGAGCAAATGGCTGAATTTACAATAACGGTGACCCCGGTGGAGGTCTCTATTACGGTAACGTCAAGTCCGGTCACTGGCGCAGGCTTCGTAAAAGTTGACGGTGTTGAGATCACGACACCAACAACATTCACTTGGATTGTAGGTGAAACCCACGAACTTGAAGCCTTATCGCCAGTGCCTGGTCTAATAGGCACACAGTATGTGTGGACCCACTGGAGCGACGGCGGAGACCAAACCCACATCTACACTGTTCCAAGCGTATCCGAAACGGTGACGGCCTATTATAAGGCCCAATACTCGGTGATCTTTACTGTAACCGGAATGGATGCCACAGCAACTGGTACAGTAGCAACAATCAATAGTGTACAGAAGACTTACTCTGACCTATTCCCGGCCTACAGCTTCTGGGCTGACAGCGGAGACACCGTTACGTACAGCTACGAGAGCATTGTTTCAAGCAGCGTCTCCGGCAAGCGTTTCAGACTTGACAGCGTTACCGGACCGACTTCCCCCTTTGTCGTAACGGCCCCAGTCACAGTGAGAGGCAACTATGTAGTTCAGTACTATTTAACTGTCAAGACACGTCCAGAGGGACTAGTGCCAGCTCCTACGCCGCCCAGCGGCTGGTTTGACGCATGCGAAACGGTGCCTTTGTGGGCCTATCAAACTGCAACCGATGGCACTCGCACCTACGTGTTCGCCTACTGGAGCATAAACGGTGACCTGGTCTACAGCTTAGCCGCCACAGTCCACATGGACGCGCCTAAAATCGCCGTGGCCAACTACTTCCCTGACCCACCCGGAGATGTAAACCTCGACGGCATCGTAGACATGACCGACATAGCCTTGATAGCCTACCGCTACGGAACAAGAAAAGGAGACGCCAAATACAACTATCTATGCGACATAAACGGCGACGGCCAAATAGACCTAATAGACCTGGCAACAGCGGCAAGAAACATCAAAAAATAAACGTCTAAAAACACACCCCTCTTTTTCTGTATTTAATTTGAAGTCGAAAATCCCTTGCTCGAAGGCTCTCCCTAAATTATGAGGAAGAACAAAAACATGCAGGTTCCTTTCCGATGAACTAGACGATAACAATGTATTTTATCCAAAGCAGCACTCAACTTCGGCAAAGTCTGGCAGGCATCATTTACTCTTCGGCATGTTTTGTAGCCTCGTGTGTTTTGATCAAGGATGCTTATAGGTATATAAAGTTAGAATTGAAGGCAACCGATTTGTTGCATTTAAGTCATGGCTACGAAATCCGTAAGAAAACAAAGGTGCTGTGTTAAAGCAGTTTTGCTATGTCGTCTATGTATTGTTTTGCTTTTTCAAGTTCTTCCTTGATGGTGTTAACGGTGTATTCGCCGTCGTAGAAACATCTTATGTGGAGGGTGTACTCTCTGGCCATGAATTTATCTCCTAAGGCCAGCCGTTTAATTTGGTCGTCTTTGGTGCTTAGCTCCTCGAGCGTTAGTCTCTTCTGCCTGTACGTTTTCACAGTCTCCTCATTGAACCCTTTGGCGAGCAGGAGGGCTGTTGTAGCTTGGACGGTGGCGTTCCATGCCTTCTCCGCGGCATCCCTGATAGTTTCATCCCTGCCTTCCTTAACGCCCCTTTCCAACTCCATTATGGCTGCAGCTAAGAACTTCCTAGCCTCATCAAGAAATTCGGTTGCCGTTTTTAGACTTCGAGAACATCCCTCACTCAACAATTGCACCATCATATAATATAGTTAAGAGCTATTTAGCTTTAGCGAAACGGACAACCACTTGAGCTAGCTACCAACATGTGTCCCTCTATATACAGGATATGATGGAGAAGGAAGAATTGTATGGAGGGAGTATTGATGGATCAGACTTTGCGAAGGAGACGTTGGATAATTCGTAGAAGGCTTG
>Ga0315312_1000106_pt1 | contig 144171 bp, 156 predicted proteins | sample TDP7_MG_FD_203629 | JGI IMG/M metagenome (GOLD analysis project Ga0315312, IMG submission 203629) | Freshwater sediment microbial communities from Lake Towuti, South Sulawesi, Indonesia - TDP7 | ecosystem: Environmental > Aquatic > Freshwater > Lake > Sediment | place: Indonesia: South...
CAACCTTCAGCTTCCCTGACCCCGCTGGCAGTGGCTTCAGTTCCTGGGGAGGCTATCACCTGCTTGCAGGCTGGGGTGTGGTTGTTCCCCCAACCCCACCCGATGCTCCGACCCTTGTATCTCCGGGAACCACTATTACCTTTAAATGGAATGCCTCTACTGGGGCAACCAACTACCGGTTGCAGGTGAATACCAACTCTTCGTTCACTGGGACGAGCATGTTTGATGCCGAGGTTGGTAATGTTACCACACAGGAGGTAACCGGCCTTACCCTTGGCACTACGTATTACTGGCGGGTGAAGGCGGGCAATGATGCGGGGTGGAGTAGCTGGTCTTCGGTCAGAAGCGTCATTGCTGCTGAGGTATAATGACTAGGGCTGATACCATTTACCCTGTTGGTAACTAGGGAGGATAAAGCCATAGCTGGTAATAAGCTGAAACCACCCTCAGGATGGGTGAGCAATGATTACTTTTTATCATCCTCTTAACGCGTTTCTAGGCTTTATCCTAATTTATACCAGCTTTGTTGACATCTTGCCTTTGCTGTGCTAATATTACAAACTGTCGCTCAGTAGTTTGGCTGATAGTTATCAGCTTTAAATGGATGAGCTGTAGCTCATCCATTTAAATTGTAGGGGCAAGGAGGAAGAGGTGCCTACGGTTAATCAGCTTATCCGTAAAGGGCGCAAGGGGGTAACCAAGAAGACCAAAGCGCCAGCATTGCGCCTTAGCTACAATGCGCTTAAGAATAGGCTGGTGCCGGGGAAAGGCTCCCCGCAGAAGAGAGGGGTCTGCATCCAGGTTAAGACTACTACCCCAAAGAAGCCTAATTCGGCACTGCGCAAGATAGCCAGGGTGAGGCTGACCAGTGGTATAGAGGTAACCGCTTATATCCCCGGTGAGGGACATGAGCTTCAGGAGCACTCAGTGGTTTTAATTAGGGGCGGAAGGGTGAAGGATTTACCTGGTGTTCGCTATCATATCATCCGCGGCGCACTGGATGCCACCGGGGTGGTCAACCGTCGCCAGGGGCGAAGTAAGTACGGAAGTAAAAAGGGTGCCCAACCGGTTGAGGCTGCCCCAGTAGCTGAGGCAGCACCACCGGCTGAGGCTGCTTAGACATAAGGGATAGAAATGCCAAGACGAGTTCGTGTAATAACAAGACCGATACCCACTGATGCCAAATATGATAGTGAAATCGTAGCCAGGTTGATTAACAAGATTATGACACGGGGTAAGAAGAGTGTGGCGGAGGGGATAGTCTACGATGCCCTGGACATTATTGAGCAGCAAGGGGCAAAAGAGCCGGTGAGTGTTTTGGAACAGGCGGTGAGGAATGCTACCCCTCAGCTTGAGGTCAAGCCACGCCGGGTTGGGGGTGCCACCTATCAGGTGCCAGTAGAGATTAGGCCTGAGCGGGGGCGGTCTCTATCCTTGCGCTGGCTGATAGCCTCAGCCCGAGCCAGGGCGGGCAAATCTATGTCGGAAAAGCTGGCGGCGGAACTTAGCGATGCCTCCCAAGGGCAAGGAACAACGATAAAGAAGCGTGAGGATACTCACAAGATGGCTGAGGCTAATAGAGCCTTTGCCCACTACCGATGGTGAGGAGGGGACTGTGCCCAGGAGTTTCCCATTAGACCATATACGTAATATTGCTATTATTGCTCATATTGACGCCGGTAAGACCACCATTACCGAGAGAATCCTGTACTATACCGGTAGAACCTATAAGATTGGTGAGGTGGATGAGGGCACGGCAGTGATGGACTGGATGGAGGAGGAGAAGAGGCGAGGCATTACCATCACCGCCGCCGCTACCACCTGTTACTGGCAGGAGCACCGCATTAATATCATTGACACCCCAGGCCATGTTGATTTTACCGCCGAGGTGGAGCGAAGCCTTAGGGTGCTGGATGGTGGGGTGGTAGTCTTTGACGCCGTGGCTGGGGTTGAGGCTCAGTCGGAGACGGTATGGCGGCAGGCGGATAGATACGGTGTAGCCAGAATCTGCTTCATCAATAAGATGGACCGAATTGGCGCCAACTTTGACCGCACCCTGTCTATGATTAAAGAGCAACTACGGGCTAATCCCCTGCCCCTGCAACTCCCCCTGGGGAGCGAAGAATCGTTTGACGGCATTATTGACCTTGTTGAGAACAAGGCATGGCATTTTGACACCAACCCTGATTTGCCACCGGTAGAGGTGGCTATTCCCCGGTCAGAACGGGAAAGGTGTAACCAATTCCGCCAGATGTTGATTGAGAGACTAGCTGAGGTTGATGAGCACATTCTGGCGGCTTATCTCGGCGGCAGCAGTATTACCCCGGATGAGTTAAGACGAGCCATAACCAAGGTAACCGTGGCAGCAAAAGGGGTGCCCATTCTCTGTGGCAGTGCCCTGAAGAACAAGGGTATTCAGCCACTACTTGACGCTATCGTGAGCTATCTTCCCTCCCCGGTGAATATGCCACCGGTAAGGGCTATTGACATGAGGTCAGGCGGTGAAGTCAGCCGACCACCAAGAGACGATGCCCCCTTCTCCGCACTCGTTTTTAAGGTTGTCTCTGACCCCTTTGTCGGCAGGCTGGTCTATTTTAGGGTGTATTCAGGCAGGGTAAAAGTGGGAGCGCAGGTACTCAACTCAACCCGGGGCAAGAGGGAGAGAATTGGGCGACTTTTGCGAATGCACGCCAATCATCGTGAGGAGATAACCGAGGCTGATACCGGAGACATCGTGGCCACCCTAGGTCTTAAAAATACCTTCACCGGCGATACCCTATGCCATTACTCCCAGCCGGTGCTCCTGGAACCAATCCGCTTTCCCGAACCGGTGCTCTCGGTTGCCGTTGAGCCCAGAACCAGGGCTGACCAAGACAAGCTGGGGACAGCCCTGCAACGCCTGACCGAGGAAGACCCCACTTTCAAGGTAAACTACGACCGTGAGGCAGGGCAGATAATTATCTCGGGCATGGGCGAGCTTCACCTGGAGTACCTGGTAAGCAGATTACTCAGTGAATTTGGGGTCGGGGCAAAGGTAGGCAAGCCCAAGGTTGCCTATAAGGAGACTATTACCGTACCGGTGGCGGTGGAGGGGAGGTTTATTCGGCAAACGGGGGGGAAGGGGCAGTACGGTCATGTCTGGCTCCGGCTTGAGCCTATGGAGCGGGGCAGCGGCTTTCAATTTGTCGATGAGATTAAGGGTAATGCTATTCCCAAGCAGTATATTCCAGCAGTAGAGATTGGCATTAAGGAGGCTATGGAGAACGGGGTAGTAGCTGGCTATCCAATAGTTGATATTAAGGCAACCATCCATGATGGCAGTTATCACGAGGTTGACTCTTCAGAAATGGCGTTCAAGATGGCAGGCTCAATGGCACTACGAGACGGGGTTATGAAGGCTAAGCCTATCCTTCTTGAGCCGATTATGAAGCTGGAAATAGTTGCACCGGAGCCGTTTCTTGGTGATATAATGGGTGACCTAAATTCAAGGCGGGGACATATTGAGTTTATCGGGACACGAGACGAGATAGCGGTTATTCGTGCCCTTGTGCCCTTAGCCGAGACCTTCGGCTACGCCACCAGTCTCAGGTCATTAACTCAGGGTAGGGCAAATCATACCCTGGAATTTTATCGTTATCAGGAGGTGCCCGCAGAACTGGCAGACCAGATAACGGGTAAGACTATAGCTAGAACGGTTAGATAGGTAGAGGGTTCTATATGCCGAAGCAGAAAATTCGGATTAAGCTAAAGGGTTATGACCACAAGATTCTTGACCAGTCGGCAGAGCAGATTGTAGCCGCCGTGGAGCGGACGGGAGCGGTTGTTGTTGGGCCGGTGCCACTACCCACCCACATTCAGCGCTTCAGCGTTATTCGCTCCCCGTTTATTGATAAGGACTCGCAGGAGCAGTTTGAAATTAGAACCCATAAGCGCCTAATTTATATTGTTGAGATGACGTCTAAGACGATAGACGCCTTGGGCAGCCTGAATCTAGCGGCAGGGGTCGAAATAGATATTAAGTTATAAGGTCTGAAGGATATGGTTCAAGGGATTATTGGCAAAAAGCTGGGCATGGGGCGAATATATGGGGACAATGGTGAGGTTGAGGTGGTTACCGCCATTGAGGCTGGACCATGCGTGGTGACCCAGGTCAAAACCAAGGCTAAGGAGGGATATAATGCCGCCCAGCTCGGGTTTGGTGAAACCAAACCGTTTAAGTACCTAAGAGAATTCAGGGTAGCTGATACTGAAGCGATTAAAGTGGGGGATAGGATAGATGCCAGCTTGTTTAAGGAGGGCGACCTGGTTGATATTAGCGGGGTGTCAAAGGGTAAGGGCTTTGCCGGGGTGGTAAAACGACATGGTTTTGCCGGCGGCCCAAAAACCCACGGACAGTCTGACCGCCACCGTGCCCCCGGCTCTATTGGCTCAACTACCTCCCCGGGTAGGGTGCTCAAGGGGATGCGTATGGCAGGACATATGGGTAATAGCCGGGTGACGTCTCGCAATCTGGAGGTATGTAAAGCTGACCCAGCTCGTAACCTGTTGCTGGTCAAGGGGGCTGTCCCCGGGGCAAAGAACGGACTACTACTGATAAAGAAAGCAGGGGGAAAATAGGTGCAAGTCCCAGTTTATAGCCTCAGCGGCGAGGTGGTTAAGCACATTGAAATAAGCGACAGGGTCTTTGCCGTGCCACTTAATGAGGCAGTGGTGCATCAAGCTGTGGTAAGGCAAAGGGCAAATGAGCGCCAGGGAACGGCTAGCACCAAGACTCGCGGTGAGGTCTCTGGCAGTGGTAGAAAGCTATATCGGCAGAAGCATACTGGACTAGCTCGGGCTGGCGATAGGCGCTCGCCAACACGCCGGGGTGGTGGCATTATCTTTGGTCCTAAGCCACGGAGCTACCGTCAAGAAATGCCGAAGAAGATGCGCCGACTGGCACTAAGGTGTGCTCTATCAGCTAAGGTAAGGAATGAGGAGCTAACGGTTCTGGAAAAGCTAGAGCTTGACCAACCTAAGACCAGACAGATGGCAGGGATTCTGGCGGCGCTGGGGGTGGATTCCCCAACCCTTATCGTTACCAGTAAGCCGGAGGAGAACGTAGTTAAGTCAGCTCGCAATCTGGCAGGGGTTAAGACCATGCCCGCCAGTATACTCAATGTGGTTGACATCCTCGCCTACAAGAGGTTGCTTATTACCGAAGCTGCCGTGCGCCGAGCAGAGGAATTATGGGGCCCCCAGAAATCGGAGAGCTCTGGGGTAAAGTTGCGGGGAGGGAGCAATGCATCTGTATGAGGTATTGCGCCGCCCGCTGGTAACGGAGAAGAATGCTGCCCTTCAGGCTCAGGGCAAATATGCCTTTGAGGTCGCTGGAGAGGCAAGTAAGGAACAGGTTAAACAGGCAGTAGAGAAGGCATTCAATGTTACGGTAACACAGGTTAATGTGATGACAAGGGGTGGTAAGGGACAGAGGATGCGGGGGAGATGGGTCATGAGACCATCGTGGAAAAAGGCTATTGTTACCCTTAAACCAGGGGACACGATAGAAATAGTGGAGGGGGTCTAAGTGGCATTAAAGGTATATCGCCCAACTTCTCCCGGTAGACGGGGTATGACCGGCGCTACCTTTGAGGAGATAACCAAGGCCAAGCCGGAGAAATCACTGCTCCTACCCCTAAAGAGGAAGGCTGGGCGCAGTAATCAGGGGAAGATAACAGTCCGCCACCGTGGTGGCGGGGCCAAGCGCCGGCTACGCTTACTAGATTTTAGGCGTGATAAGCTTGGTATCCCGGGCAGGGTGGTTGCCATTGAATACGACCCCAACCGCTCCGCCCGCATTGCCCTGATTTACTACGCTGATGGGGAGAAGCGTTACATCCTGGCTCCTTTGGGACTTAATGTTGGCGATGTTATAAAGTCAGGTGGTGATGCCGAGGTAAAACCAGGGAATGCCTTACCTTTAAAGCTAATCCCAGCCGGGACGCTAATACACAATATTGAATTAGAGGTGGGGGGAGGAGGACAATTGGTGCGAAGTGCTGGAGCCAGCGCTCAACTAATGGCAAAGGAGGGTGAATATGCCCTGGTCAGGTTGCCCTCGGGTGAGTTGCGGCGTATCCGCGGCGATTGTCTGGCGACTATCGGGCAGGTAGGAAATGTTGACCACCGGAGTATCAGCCTGGGCAAGGCTGGCAGAAAACGGTGGTTGGGCGTGCGCCCCACGGTAAGGGGCTCGGCGATGACCCCGCGTGACCATCCTCATGGGGGCGGGGAAGGTAGGTCCCCGGTAGGCTTACCTGGACCGAAAACACCCTGGGGTAAGCCAGCCATGGGCTATAAGACTCGTAAGCCCAAGGCTTCAGATAAGCTGATTATTAAGCGTAGAGGGAAGTAACACGATGTCAAGATCAACCAAGAAGGGCCCAGCCGTTGATGCCAAATTACTAAAGAAGATTGGGGCACTGAGCCGCTCTGGTGAGAAGACAGTAATCAAGACTTGGTCGCGCTGGTCTACCATCGTACCTGAGATGGTGGGGTTTACCATCGGCGTCCATGATGGCAGGAGGCATGTGCCCATCTATATCACCGAAAATATGGTTGGGCACAAGCTGGGCGAGTTTGCCCCAACCCGAACCTTCAGGGGGCACGTGGGCAGAGGGGAGAAGACTGCTTAAATGGAAGTGAAGGCAATAGCCAAGAATATCGACATATCACCACGCAAGGTGCGAGCGGTGATAGACCTGGTGCGGGGAAAGAGCGTAGATGAGGCGCTAGCCGTGCTTAAGTTTGCCCCTACCCCCACAGCCAAGGCTGTGGCCAAGGTGGTGAAATCAGCGGCGGCTAATGCCGAAAACAATCTTCAGCTCCCCCCTTCTGAGCTGAAGATTGTCAAAATCTTTGCTGATGAGGCAAGAACCATGAAGCGGTATCGCTCCGGGGCACGGGGGCGGGTAAACCCCTTCGTTAGGCGTTCTAGCCATATAACGGTTATCGTTGCCGGGGAGGAGGATTAATTGGGGCACAAGGTTCATCCTTTAGGCTTTAGACTCGGGGTCATACGCGATTGGCAAGCCAGATGGTATGCCGAGAAGAACTACCCCAGCTTTTTACACGAAGACCTGAAGCTTCGCCAGGCTATCCAGTCCAGCTATGCTGAAGCCAGTATCTCTGAAGTGGAGATTGACCGCCAGGCAAATAAGATAGCGATAGCTATTCACACCGCCCGACCTGGCGTGGTCATCGGGCGAGGAGGGCAAAGAGTTGACGAACTAAGGCTCCACCTTGAGAGCCTCATTGGGAAGAGGATTCAACTCAATATCCTTGAGGTTCAGCAGCCTGAGCTTGATGCCTATCTAGTAGCGAGGGCGATAGCCGAGCAGATTGAGCATCGTGTTGCCTTCCGCCGGGCAATGAAGCAAGCAATATTCCGCACCATGCAGGCTGGGGCTAAGGGGATAAGACTAAGCTGTGCCGGCAGACTGGCTGGTGCTGAGATTGCTCGCCGCGAGGTTATGCATCAGGGGCAGGTGCCACTGCACACGCTACGGGCTGATATTGATTATGGCTTTGCCGAGGCGCATACCACCCTGGGACGGATTGGGGTAAAGGTCTGGATTTACCGGGGTGATATCCTGTCCAAGCCAAGTAAGCTGGAGGCTGAGCTATAGCTAGGAAAAAAGGATGTTACAGCCGAAGCGGGTAAAATATCGCAAGAGTCAACGAGGGCGGCGTAAGGGTAGAGCCAACGCCGGGAATAAGGTTGAATTTGGCGACTTTGGCTTACAGGCACTGGAACCGGCCTGGGTTACCAGCCGCCAGATTGAAGCGGCACGGCGCGCCATCACTCACTACATCCGCCGTGGCGGCAACGTCTGGGTCCGTGTCTTCCCCGATAAGCCAGCGACCAAGAAGCCAGCAGAAACACGCCAGGGTGGAGGCAAGGGTCCCCCAGACCATTGGGTGGCTGTGGTTAAGCCGGGGAGAATCCTATTTGAAACGGGGGGGGTTAGTGAAGCAGTAGCCAGAGAGGCAATGCGCCTGGCTTCGCATAAGCTGCCAATAAACAGTAGATTTGTAACTCGGGAAACCGCCATAGCCGCTGGCACCGAACAAGCTACGGGGGTTGACTAAGGTGAAGGTTAAAGAGATTAAGGCCCTCACCACTGAGGAACTAGCTAAGCAACTAGAGGAGGCTCATCAAGAGCTATTTGACCTTCGCTTTCGCCTGGCAGCTAAGCAACTGGTAAACCACCGTGAGATTCCCCGGGTTAAAAAGAGGATTGCCAGGCTCAAGACAATAATAAGGGAAAGGGAACTGGAGATAGAGTAATATCTATGGAAACAAAGCGCAAAACTAGGATTGGTCTTGTTGTAAGTGACAAGATGAATAAGACAGTGGTGGTGGCGGTGGAAACCCCAAAGCGCCACCCACTATATAAGAAGACCGTCAAGAGGGTGGTCAAGTATAAAGCTCATGACGATGAAAATAAGTGCAAGCGGGGGGACAAGGTAAGAATTGTAGAAACCCGTCCCCTATCCAAAGATAAGCGGTGGCGGGTGGCTGAGATAATAACCAAGGGAGAGGTGGTAGAGGTTCTACCTGAGGAAATAGCATGATTCAACCTTATAGCAGAGTTAAAGCCGCCGATAATACCGGTGCCAAAGAGCTCATGTGCATTAACGTTTTAGGCGGTAGTGGCAGAAAATATGCCCGAAGCGGTGACGTTATCGTGGCATCAGTGAAAAAGGCAACCCCCAGGGGACTGGTAAAGAAGGGGGAGGTGGTCAGGGCAGTTATTATTCGCTGTGCCCGGCCACATCGGCGCCGTGATGGCTCTTATATCAGGTTCGATGAGAATGCAGCGGTAATCTTAACCGATAAGAATAACCCCAAAGGGACAAGAATATTTGGACCAGTAGCCAGGGAGCTGAGGGACAAGAATTTTACCAAGATTATATCTTTAGCACCTGAGGTGGTGTGACCAAGAATGAAGATCAGAAAGAACGATACTGTGCTCGTTATTGCCGGTAAGGATAAGGGGAAAAAGGGTAAGGTGCGCTTTGCTTACCCCAAGGATGAACGGGTGCTGGTGGAAGGCATCAACTTTATTAAAAGGCATAGTCGGGCGAGGGGGACAGTGGCGCAGGCAGGCATAATTGAGCGTGAGGCGCCAATTCATGTGTCAAATGTTATGCTGCTGTGTAATAAGTGTAACCATCCGGCTCGGGTTGGCTTTCGCTTCCTGGCTGATGGTAAGAAGGTCCGGATTTGTCGCTCCTGCGGCGAGGTGATTGACTAAATGTCTGGTATTAAAGAAAAATATATAAAAGAGGTTGTCCCCCGACTGATGGAGCTTTTCGGCTACAAGAATGTAATGGAGGTGCCGCGTTTGGAAAAGATTGCGCTTAATATCGGCTTGGGTGAGGCAATCCAGAATGCCAAGGCTCTGGAAGCGGCAGAGAGGGATTTAGCTGCTATAGCGGGGCAACACCCGGTTATCACCCGCTCCAAGAAATCCATCGCCGCCTTCCGGCTGAGAGCGGGGATGCCTATCGGATTAAAGGTAACCCTGCGGGGAGAGCGCATGTACCACTTCTTTGAACGGCTGGTTAATGTTACCCTCCCCCGGATGCGTGAGTTTCGCGGGGTTTCCCGGAACTCCTTTGACGGGCGGGGCAATTATACCCTGGGGATTAAGGAGCAAACCATCTTCCCTGAGATAGAGTATGATAAGATAGACAAGGTGCGGGGGCTAGAGGTATCAATTATGACCACGGCTAAGACTAATGAGGAAGGCAGACAACTATTGGAATTATTAGGCATGCCATTTAGTCGGGATTAAGAGGATAGTAATGGCTAAATTGTCACAAGTCTTAAAATCGCAGCGAACGCCAAAATACAAGGTACAGCAGCATAACCGCTGCTACCTGTGCGGTCGACCTAGAGCCTACATTCGCAAGTTTGGCTTGTGCCGGATTTGCTTCCGCAAGTTAGCCCTCGACGGGCAAATCCCCGGGGTAAGGAAGGCAAGCTGGTGAGGTAGATATGAGCGTCTCTGACTCAATAGCCGATATGCTAACCAGAATACGTAACGGCGTTATAGCCAGGCATGATGTTGTGCTAGTTCCATCATCAAGGATGAAGCTAGCTATTACCAAAATCCTCAAAGAGGAAGGGTTCATCACTGATTACGAGGTGCTCAAGGGTAAGCCACACCGGGTAATTAAGCTCCACCTCAAATATGATGATAAAAATCAGCCCACTATCTCCGGCTTGGAACGGGTTAGTAAGCCGGGGCTAAGGGTATACGTGGGGCGGAAGGAGATCCCCAGGGTCCATGGCGGTCTGGGTGTGGCTATCCTTTCCACGGCTAAGGGCATAATGACCGGGCAGAAAGCCTGGCGCCACGGGATTGGTGGTGAACTCCTATGCTATGTATGGTAAAAGGTTTCGGGGTAATATATGTCTAGGATAGGGCGGCTGCCGATAGCGGTGCCACCAGGGGTAAAAGTGAGCATTAAAAAGGACATGGTTACAGTAACCGGTCCTCGGGGGGAGCTTCGTCGCCGCTTCAACCCAGATATGGGTATTACCCTGGAGAATGATAAACTGGTAGTATCACGACCCACCGATGGTAAGATGCATCGCTCACTACATGGGTTGACGCGAAGCCTTTTAGCTAACATGGTGGAGGGGGTAACTAAAGGCTTTGACCGGAACCTTGAGATGGTGGGGGTGGGCTATCGGGCAGAAAAGGTTGGGGATAAGCTGGTACTTCGTATTGGCTATTCACAGCCGGTGGAGGTATCACCACTGCCTGGGGTGTCCCTGGATATAGAGGGGGGAACCCGCATCAAGGTGTCAGGCATTGATAAGGAGGTAGTGGGTGAAATGGCCGCCAAAATTCGGGCGATTCGTCCCCCTGATACTTATAAGGGTAAGGGGATTAGGTATCTTGGAGAACAGGTTCGCATCAAGGCGGGCAAGGCAGGCAAGGCTATAGGTCAGAGGGAATAATGACAAGGGTTAAGCCAAGGCTAGCACGTAAAAGAAGACATCAACGAGTCAGAGCCAAGGTAATAGGTTCGGCATCAAGACCGAGGCTTTGCCTGTTTCGTAGCTTGAACCATATCTACGCTCAGGTGATTGATGATGCTAAAGGTAATACCCTAGCCTCCGCCTCAACCCTTGAGCCAGAACTCAAGGGCAATTCTCAAGGCAAGGCAAAGACAGCTCAGGCGGAGCTGGTTGGCTCACTAGTGGCTAAGCGAGCCTTAGATAAAGGGATTCACCAGGTAGTTTTTGACCGTGGTGGATACAAATACCATGGCCGGGTTAAAGCCCTCGCCGAGGCAGCCCGGCAGGTAGGACTAGAGTTTTAGGGGATTAGAAAAAGTGAAACCGCCAATAAGCAAGATAGACCCAACTGAACTGGCACTAACTGACAAGCTGATTTATATCAACCGGGTGACCAAGGTGGTGAAGGGAGGCAAACGCCTCAGCTTCAGCGCCCTGGTGGTAACCGGGGACGGCAACGGGCATGTTGGCATCGGACTGGGCAAAGCTAACACTGTCCCCGAGGCAATTAGCAAGGCTTCTACCAGCGCCAAAAAGAGTCTGATTAAGGTCCCGTTAGCTGGCACGACTATTCCTCAGGAAATAAGGGTTAAATTCTCAGCCGCCAATGTCCTGTTAAAGCCAGCAGCACCAGGTACTGGCATTATTGCCGGTGGTAGCATTAGAGCCGTGGCTGAGGCTGCCGGAATAAAGGACATCCTGACCAAATCGCTTGGTAGCTCCAATCGGATTAATACGGCTAAGGCAACGATGCTCGCCCTTAGCCAGTTAAAGGAGCCAAAAGAGGAGTTAGCCCGACGCAAGCTAACCCCTGCGGTTGAGACGGAGGTAGGTGGTGGCTAAACTGCGTATTACCTGGGTCAAAAGTGGCATTGGCTATGCCAAGACTCAGAGGAGAACACTAAAAGCCCTGGGACTTAATCGGCTAAACCAGAGTGTTATCCATGATGATTCCCTCTCAATCCGGGGTATGATTAATCGGGTGAGACATCTAATTAAGGTGGAGGAAGAAGGCCGATGACACTGGAAAAACTCTCCCCAGCCCCTGGCTCTAAGAAAAAAAGCAAGAGAGTGGGGCGGGGGGATGGTAGCCGGCATGGCACCTACTCCGGGCGTGGTTGTAAAGGACAAAAATCTCGCTCCGGCAATAAGATGCGCCCTGGCTTTGAAGGTGGGCAGATGCCCCTAATTAAGCGCCTGCCACAAAAGCGGGGCTTTGTCAATATCTTTCGGACGGAATATGGCACGGTCAATATTGACCAGCTTGGTATCTTTGAGCCAGGAAGCGAGGTAACGCCGGAGAAGCTACTGGCGGTTGGGATAGTGAAATCTCTCAAGCGCCCGATTAAGATTCTAGGGAATGGTGAAATGGCTCATCCCCTGATGGTAAAGGCAAATAAGTTCTCGGCAGCGGCTAAAGCCAAGATAGAGGCTGCCGGGGGCAAAGTGGAGGAGATTAAGCATGAGACTGAGACAAGCTAGACCACGGCTTTTGCAGGCAATGATTGACGCCTTCACCCTGCCTGACCTGCGGCGGAGGATTCTTATCACCTTTGGCATTCTGGTAGTCTTTCGCTTTATCGCCCATGTGCCCCTTCCCGGGGTAAACCTTGACGCTTTGCAACAGCTTTTTGAGCGCAATGCCCTACTGGGCATGCTTGACATGTTTAGTGGCGGCGCCATGAGGCAGTTCAGCGTGGCGGCGATGGGGGTTTATCCTTATATAACGGCGTCAATCGTTATACAGCTACTGCTGCCGGTCATCCCCCAACTGCAAGCCCTTTCTCTGGAGGGGGAGGCGGGCAGAAACCAGATTAACCGTATTACCCACTGGCTGACTGTCCCGCTAGCTGGTCTTCAGGGCTATGGACAGCTCGTCTACCTCCAGCGCGAGGGGGTCATCGCTAGTGCTGCCGCCCTGCCCATGGCAACCATGGTTATGTCCTTAATCGCCGGCACTATGTTTTTGGTCTGGCTTGGTGAGCGCATTACTGAGTATGGTATTGGTAATGGCGTATCGATAATAATCTTTGGCGGTATCGTGGCTGGCTACTGGCAGACCGCCGGCCAGGTTTTCATAGCTGCGGGACAGGGGCAGTGGGGGGGTACCGTTGCCTATGTTCTTATTGCCCTAGCCACCACTGTTCTCATCGTCATCTTTACTGAGGCACATCGCCGTATCCCGGTTCAGTATTCTCGCAGCGTCTTCCGGGGCGGTCGCATGTACCGACAGTCAGGCTCAACCCATATTCCCCTGCGGGTAAACACCGCCGGCATGATACCCCTTATCTTCGCCATGTCAATAGTTGTCTTCCCTGGCGTCGTTGCCAGCTATTTTGCCAACCCCACTGGAACTGACCCCAATCTGGCTAATCATATTATGAGTTTGTTTGACCCTAATGCTCCACTGCCTGCGGGCTTATTCTACTGGGGACTCTATTTTCTGCTAACGGTTGGCTTTGCCTTCTTTTATACCCTGGTCATTTTTGAGCAGCAGGATTTGCCTGGCACCCTGCAGCGGCAGGGAGGGTTTATCCCCGGAATCCGACCCGGAGCGCATACCAAGGAGTATCTTAATGGGGTGATAAACCGCATTACCTGGGCAGGTGCCCTGTTTCTGGCGGTAGTGGCGATAATGCCCTTCCTCGCCAAGGAGATCACCAATGTTCAGGTGATACAGCTATCCAGCATGGGTATGCTTATTGTCGTTGGTGTTGTTCTGGATACTATGAAGCAGATGGAAGCACAACTGGTAATGCGTCGCTATGAGGGCTTCATCAAATAGGGAAAAAGGTGTATATTATCTTTCTGGGTGCTCCCGGGGCAGGTAAGGGAACACAGGCAGCTAATGTGGCTCGGGAGCTTGGGTTGGCTCATATCGCCACTGGCGACCTGTTCCGCCAGGCGTTGGAAAAGGGAACTAAGTTAGGCATAAAGGCTAAGTCTTATATGGAAAGGGGGGAGCTAGTCCCTAACCAGCTCACCATAGCCATGGTTTCGGAGCGTCTCTCTGCCCCGGACTCTAGGCGGGGGGCAATCCTTGACGGCTTCCCCCGGAATCTGGAGCAGGCTGAGGCACTAAATAAGACCTTAGCCGGGCAGGGCAAGACTGTGGATAAGGTAATATATATTAAGGTCTCCCAAGAGGAGTTAATAAAGCGCCTGAGTGGGCGCTGGCTCTGCCGCCAGTGCCAAACCCCCTACCATATCACCGATGCCCCACCTAAGGTTGGGGGTAAGTGTGACCAGTGCGGTGGTGAGTTATATCAACGTCCCGATGACAGCAAGGAAAGCATCAAGAAGCGGCTCAGGGTCTACTTTGCTGAGACAACACCGCTAATTGATTATTACGCCCGGGCGGGCAAGCTAGTGGAGGTAGATGGGGAGGGGGAGGTGGCTGAGGTGGCAAAAAGAATAATCAGCGCCGTTAACGGAGCATTAATACAGGGTGGGTATAATTATTAAGTCGGAGCGGGAGATTGCTATAATGCGTCAAGCGGGCAGGATTGTAGCTACCGTTGTGGAGATATTGTGTCGGCAGGTGAGAGGGGGAATGAGAACCAAAGAACTGGATGTTATTGCTGCCAGAGAGGTGGAGAGGCTGGGAGCCAAGCCTTCGTTTAAGGGATACCGTGGGTTTCCGGCTAACCTCTGCGTGTCAGTAAATGATGAGGTAGTACACGGCATCCCTGGTGAGCGAATTTTAAAGAGTGGTGATATAGTATCATTAGACCTTGGGGTATTATTCATGGGTTTTCAGGGTGACGGCGCGGTTACTATAGGGGTGGGGGAAATCTCCCCCTTAGCTCAAGACCTACTTAAGGCTACCGAAGGGGTGCTAAACGCCGGCATTGCTGCTGCCCGTGCCGGGGCAAGATTGGGGGATATCTCAGCTACCATGCAAGGCTATGCCGAGTCAAGGGGATACTCAGTGGTGCGTGAGTATTCCGGCCACGGTATCGGGCGAGAGATGCATGAGGAGCCTCAGATACCTAACTTTGGGATAGCGGGGACGGGACCGGTGCTGGAGAAAGGCATGACCCTTGCCCTTGAGCCTATGGTAAATGTGGGTGACTGGCGTACCCGGCTTGGTGATGACCACTGGACGGTGCTAACCACCGATGGGAGCCTCTCCGCCCACTTTGAGCATACCATCGCCATTACTGACGGTGAAGCCGAGGTGCTTACGGCACTGGAAGGAGCCTATGCCTAAGAAGGAGGCTATTGAGGTTGAAGGGACGGTAGTCGAGCCACTGCCTAATGCCATGTTTAGAGTTGAGTTGGCTGACGGGCATAAGGTGCTGGCTCACATCTCGGGCAAAATAAGATTACACTATATTAAAATCCTACCCGGTGACAAGGTTTTGGTCGAGCTTTCTCCTTATGACCTGACTCGGGGCAGGATTACCTACCGGTTTAAGTAATATGGGGGAAGTTTATGAAAGTAAAGGCTTCGGTTAAGGTTAGATGTGAAAAGTGCAAGGTGATAAAGCGGCGCGGGGTGGTCAGGGTCATCTGTCCCAACCCGAAACATAAACAGAGGCAGGGATAACCGTAAGGAGGATGTAGATGGCGCGTATCGCCGGGGTAGATATACCCAAGAATAAGCAAGTTCTAGTTTCACTACAGTATATCTATGGCATTGGTCCTAGCCTGAGCCAGAGGATTCTAGCCGAAGCTGGGGTTAACCCATCGACTAAGGTAAGCGAACTAGCTGAGGATGAGATTAATCGCATCCGAGAGATTATTGACCGGGGGCATAATGTTGAGGGTGAGCTACGCAAGGAGGTTGACCTCAACATCAAGCGCCTTATTGAGACTGGCAGCTACCGGGGCACCAGGCATCGCCGTGGCCTGCCGGTCAGGGGGCAGAGAACCAGGACCAATGCTCGGACCAAGCGTGGTCCCCGTAAAACAGTAGCTGGTAGAGGGCAGCGGCGAGGCATAGCCAAGAAGTAAGGGGTTATAATTAAACGGAGGTAAAATGCCAGAGAAGAAAAAAACCAGAGCCAGAAGGCGGGAACGCAAGATTATTCCTGCCGGCAGGGCTTATATCCAAGCTAGTTTTAATAATATCATCGTGACCCTCACCGACCCTCAGGGTAATGTTATTGCCTGGGGAAGTTCAGGTACTGCCGGCTTTAAGGGTTCACGCAAGGGCACCCCCTATGCGGCACAACTAGCCGCTCGCGATGCCGCTAGAAAGGGAATGGAGCATGGCTTACGTCAGGTGGAGGTTTATGTCAAAGGACCGGGTGGGGGACGGGAGGCGGCTATTCGTTCCCTCCAGGCTTCAGGGCTGACTATTACCAGCATTAGAGATGTGACCCCAATCCCACACAATGGTTGTCGTCCTCGCAAGAGGAGGCGGGTGTAGGCAGATGGCAAGATATACAACAGCGGTTTGTCGGTTATGTCGGCGTAGCGGCGATAAATTAATGCTCAAAGGCAATAGGTGTTTTACCCCTAAATGTGCGCTGGACCGGCGGGGGAAACCGCCAGGGCACCAGCCAACCCGGCGTCGGCGGCTTTCCGACCGCGGAGTACAACTTCGGGAGAAGCAGAAAGCCCGTTACAGCTATGGAATTCTGGAGAGACAGTTCCGGCGATTTTTTGAAGCCGCAGAGAGACAGACAGGTATCACCGGGGAAAACCTGCTGGTGCTGCTGGAGAGACGGCTGGATAACGTTGTCTATCGCCTGGGCTTTGCTGACTCTCGCTCGCAGGGCCGCCAGCTCGTTCGCCATGGGCACATTCTGGTCAATGGACAGAAAATAGATATCCCCTCCTATCTGGTCAAAGAGGGTGACACCATTAATTGGAAGGAGACCAGCACCAAGACCAGTTATTATGAGCAAATGGTTCAAGGTATCGAGGGTAAGGTTATCCCAGGCTGGTTGAGCTTGGACATAGAGAAGGGTGCTGGTCGGGTTATATCTCTGCCCACCCCTGATGACATTGAGGCTAAATTTGAGTGGCAGGGTATAGTTGAGTACTACTCGCGATAGGTTGAGGAGGTGGCAACTTGTCCCAGCTAGCTATAGCTAAGATTGAGTGTGTTGAAAGTAAGGATAACTTCGGACGTTTCCAGGCTGAGCCACTGGAAAAAGGCTTTGGTGCTACCTTGGGCAATGCCCTGCGGCGAGTTCTCCTTGGTCACCTCCCCGGGGCGGCAGTGACCCGGGTTAAAATTGAGGGGATTCAACATGAATTCTCCACTATCCCGTTGGTAAAAGAAGACGTCACCGAGTTTCTGCTCAATGTTAAGGCGCTGAGATTAAAACCCCTTTCTGGTCAACCGGGTAAGTTGATACTGAAGGTGGAGAGGGAGGGGCGAGTTACTGCCGCTGATATTGAGCCGTCAACCGACTTTGAAGTTGCCAACCCTGAGCTTTATCTAGCCACCTTAGATTCGCCTGAAGCCAAGCTTTATGTTGAGTTTGACGTTGAATTGAGTGAAGGTTATCGGGAGGCTGAGTCCAGTGATAACCTGCCGATAGGGGTGATTCCGGTAGATGCCATCTTTACCCCAATACGCAAGGTTAATTTTACTGTTGAGCCAACCCACATCAGTCGGGAGACAAGCCATGAGCGGCTGGAGCTAGAGGTATGGACCGATGGCACAATCCCACCGGTAGAGGCAATCAGCCAGGGGGCCAGGATTCTGACCGAGCAACTTTCCCCATTTATTGATTATGCCCGGGTCTCCCGCATTGAGGCAGAAAAGCAGCTTGTTAGAGCCTCTATCCCTGATGAAAAATATAATATGCCGGTGGAACAACTAGCCCTGTCGGTGCGTACCATGAACTGCCTGAGGCGAGGTGGTATCACCACTGTGGGCGAACTCATAAGCAAAGGAGAGAAGCAACTACTCTCACTACATAATTTCGGGCAGAAGTCTATGCAAGAGGTAAAAGAACGGCTACAGGCGCTGGAGTTATCTCTTTCTCCTCTCGGTGAGGGTGAGGAGGAAAAAGCAAAATGAGGCACAAGGTAGCCGGGAGAAAACTGGGACGGGCTTCGGCTCACCGCAAGGCGCTTTATCGCAACCTGGTGACCGAGCTACTGGACCATGAGAAGATTACCACCACCGAAGCCAAGGCTAAGGAAATACGCAGCCTGGCGGAGCGAATGATTACACTGGGTAAGGAGGGAGGGCTCCATTCCCGCCGTCAGGCACTCTCATTCATTCTGGACGAGAAGGTAACGGAGAAGGTATTTACCGAGCTTGCTCCAAGGTATGTTGAGCGCCACGGTGGATATACCCGCATCATCAAGCTAGAACCAAGACTAGGTGATGGAGCACCTATGGTTAAGATTGAGCTGGTATGAAGATGACCAAGATGGTATTGACTTTAGAGTATGATGGCACAAATTACTGTGGCTTCCAGTGGCAGGCTGGTTTACCCTCCATCCAGAGGGAACTAGAAAAAGCAATAAAGAGGCTTACCGGCGAGAGGTTGAGGGTGATTGCCGCCAGCCGAACCGACGCCGGAGTCCATGCCCGGGGACAGGTGGTGAGCTTCAGGACTAACTCTTCCCTTCCCACCCAAATATTCATTAATGGGCTAAACTACTATCTGCCTCGGGATATTGCAGTAAAGGCAGCATATAGAGTGGATGATTCATTTAATGTTAGGCGTGATGCCATTAGCCGGGAATATAGCTACCACATATTAAATGGCCCAACCCGGTCGCCAACGAGACAGAACTTTTCTTATTTTGTTCCTAGCCCTCTGGATATTGAAGCAATGAGTCGCGCCGCCGAGGCTCTTATTGGCGAGCGTGACCTTGCTTCATTTGCTAGCGGCAACGGGGTGGGGATAAGGAACACGGTGAGACGTGTGTTCAAAGCCAGTTTAGAAAGGGACGGGGAATTGGTTATCTTCAATATGGTGGCTAACTCCTTCCTGCCTCATCAGGTTCGTAATACGGTTGGTGCCCTAATCAGGGTTGGCTTGGGCAAGATGAGCATTGATGAATTTAATAGTATAATTGAGGCAAAAAAGCCAGGGCTAGCTAGACCAACTGCCCCCGCCTGTGGGCTATGTCTTACCCAGATAAATTACCCCAATCACTTGGGGAGGAATAATGAAAACCTATAGCACTAAAGCCTCTGAGATTAAGCGCCAGTGGCATACAATTGACGGCTCGGGCAAGATTCTGGGCAAGCTCGCCACCCAGGCGGCGAGCTTACTCATGGGTAAGCATAAGCCAATATTCAGTCGCCATCTGGACAGTGGCGATTTTGTTGTCATTACCAATGCCGAAAAGGTTCAGGTCACTGGCAATAAGACTAAACAGAAGGTATACTATAGACATTCCGGATATCCCGGGGGACTTAAGAGTATCAGTCTGGAGAAACTACTGGAGACTGACCCCACCCAGGTGATTGAATACGCAGTCAAGGGGATGTTGCCCAAAACGCGCCTCAGGGCGGGCATGATGAAACGGCTTAAGGTCTATGTCGGTGAGGCTCATCCCCACCCAGCCCAGACTACGGCTAGCTCAAAGGGGGGTGAGAATTAGGTGGTTCAAAGCGAGAAGCAAACCTATTTTCATGGCACAGGCAGACGCAAGACGGCAGTAGCCCGGGTAAAGTTGATGCCGGGGACTGGTGAGATTATTGTCAATGGCATCCCCTATGAGGAGCTATTCCCTTACCTTGAGCACCGCCGAATAATACTGGAGCCGCTTTTAGTTACGGAAAGCCTGGGCAAGTATAATGCTGTAATTAAGGTAGAGGGGGGTGGCATATCAGGGCAGAGTGGTGCTATCTCTCACGGTATTGCCCGAAGCCTGGTAGCGGTTGATGAGAGCCTTAAGCCTGTACTGCGCCAGCACGGGCTGCTGACCAGGGACTCACGGGTCAAAGAGAGAAAGAAAGCCGGGCTTAAGCGGGCGCGCAAGGCACCTCAATATACAAAACGGTAATTTTGGGTAAAATTAACCCCATCCCCCTGACTCCACTCCCCGATATGTCTTTTTCCCACCCACCCGCCCATTAGGCTGTGCTTCTCCCTAAGCTCTTCCCCCTCATCACAGGGAAATCCCCCTTAGTCCCCCTTTTTCAAAGGGAGAGATGTAAGCCTCTCCCTTTACGAAAGGGAGACTGAGAGGGATTTGTCTCTCCCCACCCCCAAAGCAGGTATCCAAGAGAGGCGCTAGCCTCAAATACACTACAGGGAGTTTAAGAGGGGCGTTAGCCCCTCTTTTAGAAAAAATTTTCCCCCTCTCCAAGAATGGAGAGGGGGAAAAAGGGGGTGAGGTTGATAAAATCCTTGACGCCCAATTATCTAAGTAGTTATAATCCCGTTGTGGCTGTGCCGAGGTGGCGGAATGGCAGACGCGCTACGTTCAGGGCGTAGTGTCCGTAAGGATGTGGGAGTTCAAATCTCCCCCTCGGCATATTCTCAGGCGCTTGTAGCTCAACAGGATAGAGCGCAGCCCTGCGGAGGCTGAGGTTGTGGGTTCAAGACCCGCCAAGCGCACGTCTTGGGCGGTTAGCTCAGTTGGTTAGAGCATCAGTTTTACACACTGGAGGTCAGAGGTTCAAATCCTCTACCGCCCACCATTGGTAATGAGAGAATAAAGCAAACATTTGTTCAATACATTAGAAACGTCAAATTGGCTAAAAGATAAAGAGACTCGCCAGACGTGGCAGTTATGGGGATAGACTTAACGCTTGTCTCACCGCCCTAAGGGCATTTACGCGCCCCTTGGCTACACCAGAGATTCCGATTTCATCACAGCTACTTTCAATTATATTACGTACCTCGTCATTAAGCAGCCCGTTACCATTTGTGTCTGATACCACACTAAATAACAAACCTGCCACACCACTGACGTAAGCAGCCGCCATTGAAGTGCCACTCCCATAGCCAAAACTATTACGGGGCAATGTAGAGTAAATATTGACTCCAGGGGCAGCCACATCTACCCAATCGCCGTGATTTGCCAGCTGACCTAGCAAGTCATCGCTGTTAGTAGAGGTAACTGTCAGGCAATTAGCATAAAAAGCTGGATATACTGGGGTTGACCCCCCATCATTACCCGCCGCACACACCAAAACTGCACCCTTACCCCAAGCATAGTTCACCGCATCCTCCAGGGCTTGGTTTGGCTTAGCAAAGGTTAAGCTCATATTAATGACCTTTGCTCCATTGTCAACTGCCCAGATGATGCCCTTGGCTACTGCTTCAGCGTTACAGAAACCAATATCACTGGCGACCTTGACATTCATCAGAGAGCTGTTATAAACCAAGCCAGCGATGCCGGTGCCATTATTAGCTATGGCACCAATGATACCGGCAATGTGTGTTCCATGACCACTAACGTCATCAGCCGTTGGGCTCTGGGCGAAATTGATATTAGCTATCACCTTTCCCGCTAGGTCTATATGAGTCTGGTCAATGCCGCTATCAAGAATGGCGATCAGAATATTTTGGTTGCCTGAGGTAATCTGCCAGGCGTCAGGAGCTTGAATCTTAGTCAGTGCCCACTGCTTATCAAGATATTCATCATCAGGGGCAATTGAGGAGGCAATTGGAGCTGGTTCAGAGTAAAGATAGTCAGACTGAATAAAGATGTCAGCCACAAAGCCAACTTCACCCTGATTTGTGCTGAGGGTGGGGGCTACTGACCCGCTAACAAGGAGTAATACTGCTAGGAGGGGAAAGACCCGCTTAATCACTCTGTTTCTCATCCTTGCTAGCTCCTACTTTCTTCACGGCTAGCGTATAGCTAGGATGAGAAACAAAAGCTAAAAATCTATGTAGGAATCCTAAACATTTTCTAAAGATTTTTAGGCAAAGCCAAGCTATTGGCTTTGCCTTATACCCTAACTCTTAAATTGATAGCCTACACCAGGCACAGTTATAATGTATCTTGGGTTTGCTGGGTCAGGCTCGAGTCTAGCTCGGAGACGAGCTATGAAGACATGCAGGTACTCTCTTTCGTCTTGATACTCAGGACCCCAGATTTTGTGTAGAAGGTGGGTATAGGTAAGAACCTTATTCGTGTTAAATACCAGTTCCTGAAGGAGATTATATTCGGTAGGTGTCAGTCTGACCTCATGACCGGCAACAGTTACCCTTCTCTGGCCAAAGTTAACCTCAAGGTCACCGCTAGTGAAAGAGGGGGATACAGACACGGTGCCAACCCCCTGGGCACGGCGCAGCACAGCCCTGACCCGGGACAGCAACTCGCCTACTCCAAAGGGCTTGGAGATGTAATCATCGGCACCGCTGTCAAGACATTTCACCTTATCCCGCACATCCCCCCGTGCACTGAGCACAATAATGGGGATGGGTGACCACTCGCGGAGCCGGCGCAGGACCTCAAAACCATCCACCCTGGGCATCATCAAATCCAGGATGACCAGGTCAGGTAGCTCCCTTTCGACAACCTCTAGAGCCCCAGCCCCATCCATTGCGGCAAGCGTCTCGTAACCTTCGGCTTTCAGATTGGCACGGACGAATTTTATTATCGCTGGGTCATCATCAACAATAAGAATACAAGGTCGTCGCATTCTTGCCTTCACTCCCCCAGGACTTGCTTTACCTTGCGCAGCAGTTCATCAAGATCAAAAGGCTTAGCCAGATAGCCAGCGGTTCTCATTCTGGGAAATTTGTACCCATTATCCTGCTGCACTGAGGCAGTCATGATAATTACCGGTATTTTCTGTAGCTTCCGCTCAGCCTTGAGAAGCATAAGAACATCCCATCCTGACATGTCTGGCAATCTCAGGTCAAGGAGGATCAAGTCGGGATGCTCCCGCTGCGCCAATCTCAAGCCTTCCCTACCCTTACCAGTTACAAATACCTTATAGCCACTGGTGGTCAGGTTGGCTGCTGCAAGTTTTTGGATGTTTATCTCGTCTTCAATGACTAGAATCTTGGGCAACTTGTCCCTCTCCTTTGGTTACCGGCAGGCTGAAGCTAAACTTTGAGCCCTCACCGAGCTTGCTCTCCACCCACAATCTCCCGTTGTGGGCCTGCACAATACCCCGGCAGATGGACAACCCCAGACCAGTCCCCCTCTTCCGACCAGTGACAATGTTCTCCGCCTGATAGAAGCGGTCAAACACCTTGTCTAGAAGCTCGGCAGGGATGCCTTGGCCTTTGTCGGCAACGCTCACAATAATCTCGTTCTTATCAAGCCTTGCCTCGATTGTGATTTCACTACCCCCGCTGGAATATTTAGTGGCGTTGTCCACCATGTTGGTCAAGACCTGACCGATACGCATCTTGTCAACAAAGACGCGGGGTAGTTCAGGAGGAACCTTTATGTCCAGCCGGTGGTATTGGGTGAGAATAGCCAGCCTTATGCCAATTGACTCCAGAATCTCAGAAATATGGTAGTAGTCCTTATCCAGCTTCAATGCCCCAGCATCAATGCGCGACATGTCCAGCAGGTCATTGATTAAGAGGGTGAGACGGTCAGCCTCTTGATTAATCGTCTCAAGGAAATCTCGCTGCTCCTCCTCGCTCCATTTAGCATCGGGACGGAGTAGTGTGGAGACAAAGCCTTTGATAGAAGTCAGTGGGGTACGCAATTCATGGGACACGTTGGACAGAAGTTGATGCCGTAAATTATCAACCTCCTTTAATAGCTGTAACTCTCTCGCTTTCTTCTCCGCCTCTATGCGCTCGGTGAGGTCACTAAAGACAACCTGGTTTGCCGGCTTTCCGCCATATGAAATCGTTGCCCCGCGAACCAGGACAGGAAACTCTGACCCGTCTTGCGTCTTCAGGGTAATCTCGTAAGGAGGGACATACTCTCCACGCAGCCTTTTGGCTATGTTCTCTCTCACTATGTGTTGATAGCCTTCTGAAACCAATTTCTCGACTACACCGAAGGAGGGAGAGGTCAATTCTTCATATGTCCAACCCAGCCTGTTACACGCCGCCCTATTAACATACTTGAAATGACCATCCTGATAAACCACCACCATGTTTGGTGCATTCTCGACCAACGCCCGATATTTCTCTTCGCTTTCCTGCAGCGCTTCCTCTGCCTGCCTGCGCTTTATGCCGACACCTAGTTGACGAGCGATGTCGTTGAGCTGGTCTCGCTCCTCTTTAAGGAAAGGCCCTTCGTCGCTTTCCGGTCTTGGCTCAAGATAGTAGACTTCCACGGCTCCAATCCGCTTACTATCTATGGTGATATCGGCAGCCTGCTTCCACGGCGTAGCACGGAAGTTCTTAGTTTTGAAGGTGAGCTTATGGAAAGTAATACGGGTGCAGGTAATCTCAGGGTACTGATAGCCCTGGGGAATGGCATTTACTGCCTCTGCAAGCATCTTCTCTATCGTGATGTCTGGCCTACTGACCAGAGTTGATATGGTGTAGAGGCAATTGAGCTTCTTGTCCCGCAGAAGTTTTTTCGGCATCTAGAATCACTAACCTTTCTTTGAAAACCCCTTCTCTTAAAGGGGCAGCTTTTCCTTCAGTCTATTTCCCCCCATCATTCAGTTCTCTAAAAGATCTTCAACCCTTGCCTATAGTCTTTGATCGAGGATGCGGACGGTCTGGAGTATATCGTCGATAGTGAAAGGTTTAACCACAATCAGGAAAGGGCCGTGCTTCCTGACTTTCTTCAGCAGGTCACTATCAGGATAGCTAGTAATGATGGCGATGGGTACCTGGCTGTCCATTTCCCTGATGCGGCGGAAAAGCTCACTACTGCCAATCTCAGGCATTACTAAATCGAGGAAAATCAGGTCAAAGCGCTGCCTATCGACGAGTTCCAGAGCCTCTAGACTACTTATAGTAGTTGTTACTTGATAACCACTTTTTCCCTTTAGACTGTCCCTAATTACCTGCCTGTTCATTGGGTCATCATCAATGACCAGAATGTGCACTTGTCTTCCCCGCGACTGCTGGAGCAACCATTTATCAATCCGTTGTTTGTCAAAGCGTAGCCGGTGGCCAACCTTGATAGACGGAATTTCTCCCCGTGCCGCCTTGCGCCTTACTGTTGTTGGTTTCATGCGCAGGTATTCAGCTACTTGTGCCGCAGTGAGTAGTTTATTCATGGTAAGACTAATATACACCGCCAGTTGGCTACATTTTAGCCCCAAAATTGCCTATTGTCAAGCACTTTCGGGGCGTATTAAGTATCAAAAGTGCTATCTAAACCCGTCTCTGGCTTTGCTTGACTGTCCACCACTGGTTCTGCTACCATTTGAGCAGGTTTGATTCTGTTTGATGATGCTTCCCAAAATGGGGGGTAAGGCGACGTAGCCAAGTGGTTAAGGCGGGGGTCTGCAAAACCCCTATTCACCGGTTCGAATCCGGTCGTCGCCTCCAGTGTGCTGTTTCCTAGCTATTCCTTCTTCCAGTTCTTATACCTTCGCCAGACCCGGAACCAAACGCGAGCAATAGAATCAACGGCGTCAGCCAGAACGGCAACGCTGAGGTCAGGAAAGGATATTGTGCCCAGAGATTGCCAGTTCTCCACAGTGACGTTGTCAGGGTTATATTGTTGGGGAAGGAAACAGTAAGAAAGAAGATAGGAATAGTGGCATACCGCATCCATGAAGTCCCATACGTTCTTGTTTTTGCCACCCCATGCCGTATCAAATTTCCTCTTGCCCAGCTCATCGTCAACCTTCTTCAGAAATGAGGATTGATATTCCCGGTCTTTGCCCGACTTTCTTAATGGGTAGCCGCCCGGATCATAGAAGAAACGCTCATTACCCTCATCGACTCTATAGTAATGTTCCATCTCGTCTTCCCACGCCTTTTCCATGTGTCCGTGTATGTCCTTGCCCCCGGAAAATTCCCTACCGTCACAATGGAGGGGCATGTGGGCATCGGCAACGTAGTGACTCAACATGAAAAGTAGTAGCGCCACCTGGTTATCCGTAGGCGATACCGGTGACCCCTTATCCTCACTTTCCTGTATCTTAAGATGGTCAATAACTGACTCGGCAATAGATTCACAGCGGTCAGGGAGGTTGTCTTTTGGGTCAACCACTTTGAAAGGCAGCCTCCTCAGGGGGGAGCCTTCGCCATACTTATAGCTTAGGTATTTATCCGGAAGCGGCTTGAAGTTTGTCTCAGTTCCACCAAGGGCAAACTTGAGCACGTGGCTGTTAGTATTATCCTTTATCACCGAGTCAGGATACCAGGCTCCCCGTATGACGCCGTCCTTATGCCTTCTGAACCACTCAATAAGATTTTGGGCATGCTCACCATCCGTACCAGATAGCCCAGCATCTTCCAGTCTCTTTATCGCCATAAAGGCTAACCAGGCATGAGTAAATTTTTTCATTGTCCAAACCCCCTTTCGGCAGCTAGCCTGCCTTATTTTATCACTTTAAACAAGTCCCTGCTTTTAGCACCCCATCAACTATCTTGAAGCCCCCACCCAAAAGCGCTAAAATAGCCTCGGCGGGAGGCCGGGGTGGCGGAACTGGCAGACGCAGCGGACTTAAAATCCGCCGGAGCAATCCTTGTGGGTTCGAGTCCCACCCCCGGCATAACTTAGAGAACAAAGATGCCCTGGTTAATTGTAGCCCTGGGTTATCTTCTCGGCTCTATCCCCACCGCCCATATTGCTGGTCGTATTTCAAAGAAGGTTGATATTCGTCGTATTGGGGATGGGAATATGGGTGCCGCCAATGCCTTTCGTCAGCTTGGGGCTAAGGTGGGGGTGGCAGTCGGTATTATTGATGCCGCCAAGGGGGCAGTGGCTGTCCTCATTGCTCAGGCAGCCGGTTTGCCTCTGGTGACGGTGCTATCTACCGGAACCGCCGCTGTCGTTGGTCACAACTGGCCAGTCTTTATCGGCTTCCGGGGAGGGCGGGGGGAGGCAACTACTATTGGTGTGCTGCTAGCCTTATTAACTCTGCCAATGCTAATAATAGCCGGACCGGCAATAGCCGCCCACTTTATCCTCAGGGATACAACTAAAGCTGCCCCCTTTATATTCGTCCCGCTGCCACTGGTTTGCTGGTGGCTGGGAGTCTCTGGAGCACTTATCGCTTACAGTATCGGCTTGCCCTGTCTGGTGGGCTTCACCCACTTCCTCAGAACAAGGACAAGAAGCACTTAGCGCTTCCTTTTTATCGCAGCGTGAACCGCTTTCTCAATATCCCCTGCGGTGAGACCATACCTCCCCAGAAGTTCCGCCGGCTTACCCGATTTGGCATAGGTATCCTTAATCGCCACAAGCTCCATAGGCACTGGCCGATGTCGGGCAACCACCCCAGCCACAGCACTGCCCAAGCCACCGTGCTCTAGGTGCTCCTCAGCGGTAACGATAGCCCCGGTCTCAGCCGCCGCCTGAGTTATTGCCGCCTCATCAATGGGCTTAAGCGTGGGCATATTTAGCACCCGGCAGTCTATACCTTGCCGCTTAAGGCCTTCGGCAGCTTCCAGCGCCGCTTTGACCATCAAGCCAATCGCAATTATAGTGGCGTCCCCACCCTGCCTCATGGTTACCGCCTTACCCAGAACAAAGCGATAGCCTTGGTCATAGACCAGCGGCAGCTTGGGACGGCACAGCCTAATATAGAATGGTCCAAGGTGAGCCGCAGCCACCCTTACCGCCTGCGCCGTCTCAATAGCATCAGCCGGAATAATAACAGTAAAGCCAGGCAAAGAACCTATCAGAGACAGGTCTTCAATCGCTTGGTGCGAGGTACCATCCTCGCCAACACTGATGCCACCATGGGTAACCACCAGCTTAACATTGAGCTTGGGCTGAGCTATAGACATGCGAATCTGGTCAAAGCAACGTCCGGGGGCAAAAACGGCAAAGGTGCTGGCAAAGGGTATCTTGCCTGAGGCAGCTAGCCCAGCAGCGATACCAACCATATTCTGCTCGGCGATACCGCAGTCAAAGAAACGCTCCGGGAATTTTTGGGCAAAAAGCTGAGTCATCGTTGAGCGGCAGAGGTCAGCATCCAGTGCCACAATATCCGGGTTCTCCATGCCCAGCTCAACCAAGGTCTCACCATAAGTTTCTCTGAGGGAAACCTCTTGAGCCATCTACTCCAGCTCCTTAAGGGCAAGCTTTACTTCCTCAGCGTTGGGCGCCTTACCGTGAAAATCGGGGTTATTCTCCATAAAACTGACCCCCTTGCCCTTGATAGTATGGGCAATGATGACCGTTGGTTGCCGTTTAAACCTTTTTGACTGGTCAAAGGCTTGGATAAGCTGGGGAATACTATGACCATCAACCTCAATAACCTGCCAGCCGAAGGCTAGCCATTTTTTATTAAATGGCTCAAGGTTCATCACGTCACGGTTCCAGCCGCCTATCTGCTGCCCATTGTTGTCCACTATAGCCACCAGGTTATCCACCTTGAAGTGGGCGGCAGCCATAGCCGCTTCCCATACCTGCCCCTCATCACACTCCCCATCCCCTAATAGGACATATGTCCGGTAATCCCTAGCACTAAGCCGCCCCGCCAGAGCCACGCCAATAGCAAAAGACAATCCCTGTCCCAGAGCCCCGGCAGACATCTCCACCCCGGGGGTAACTGTTCTATCAGTATGCCCCTGAAGGCGGCTATCCATTTGCCTTAGCGTAAGCAGTTCCTCTACCGGGAAGTAGCCGCACTCAGCCAGGGCGCTGTAGAGGACAGGGGCGGCATGCCCCTTGCTCAGGATGAACCTATCCCTATCCGGCCAATTAGGGTCTTGGGGCTTATGTCTTAGCACCTTGAAATAAAGGGTAGTCAAAATCTCCACCGCGGAAAGGGAGCCACCGGGGTGACCGCTACCAGCCTTCCCTATCATAGTAATAATATGGCGCCGCAACCTTTTGGCTACAGCCTCCATTTCCGCTACCGAAAGCGAAAAAACCTCGGCTTTTGCACTCTTAGCCGAGGTTTTGGGATTGCTTCTTTTGGGCAGTGACATTATCACCCCTTCGTTTTTAATTATACTACACCCACAGACGCAGGTCTATATATTTAGTTTGATTTTTTTCTCCGCCTCTGCTTTAATTAACAGACTAGAGGAGAGACAGGATGGATGGTTTAACTCTTGAGGCTGAGAAGAGAAATATACTGGGCAAGAAGACAAGATTTCTGCGCCGTCAGGGAATCACCCCTACCCACCTCTTCGGGCATGGTCTTGAGTCACAAGCCCTAGAGTGTGATACGGCTAAGCTTAATCGGCTTATTGCCCGGGCAGGAAGAACCAGGCTTATTGCCCTTGGCATTAAAGGGGATAAGGAGCCAAGGAGCGTATTCATCAAGGAAATCCAGAGGGATGTCTGTACCGGGGAATTGCTTCATGTTGACCTCTATCAGGTGAAAAAGACGGAGAAGATAAAGGTGGACGTGCCTATTGTTCTGGTTGGTGAGGCACCGGCAATGAAGGTAAAGGAGCACACCCTGACTCACAGCCTGACCAGCCTCAGTATTGAGTGCCTCCCTGATAAGCTACCACCCCAGATAGAGGTTGACCTGAGCCCCCTGGTGGAGGTGGGGCAGGCAATCTATGTCAGAGATATTGCCCTTAGCCCCGATATTACACTCCATACTGACCCCGACCAGATGGTGGTTAAGGTCAGCGAGATACGTGTAGAAAAGGTAGAGGAAGTAGTAGCTGCTGAAGAGGTAGCCGCCGAAGAAGCCGCGGCTGAGGCCGCCCCGGCAGAGGCAGCTGAAGAAAAACCGGAAGAGCCAGCGCCTTGAAGCTGGCTAAGGGCTTTGTTAAAATCTGGCGATGATTATTGACTTCCATACCCATGTATTTCCGCCCCAAATAAAGAAAGACCGAAGTAAATATATTGAGCTTGACCCGTGCTTTGCTATTCTCTACTCAGACCCTAAAGCCAAGATAGCTACCGCTGATGAGCTCATCGCCAGTATGGATGAAGCCAAGATTGATATCTCGGTCATTGCCAATATCGGCTGGACTACTCATGAACTGTGCGTTGAAACCAATGACTATATCATAGACTCGGTATCCCGTTATCCACAGAGACTTATTGGCTTTGGCGCTGTCCAGCCGCAGTCACCTGACAGCGCTGTGGCTGAGATTGAGCGCCTGGCTAAGGTGGGGATAAAAGGGATTGGCGAGATGAGACCGGATATCCAGCTCTTTGACCTCACTGATGAGCTCATAATGACACCCTTTGTTGAGGCAGTGAGAAGGCATAAGCTAATCCTGCTTACCCATGCCTCCGAGCCCGTAGGTCATGAATACCCAGGGAAGGGAAGTGTTACCCCGAACATACTCTACCCATTTATTATAAACTTCCCTGATTTAACCATCGTCTGTGCCCATTGGGGGGGTGGTCTACCCTTCTATAGCTTAATGCCTGAGGTTAAGACGGCAATAAATAACGTCTTTTTTGACACCGCCGCTTCCCCCCTCCTCTACACCCCCGAGGTATATGAGCAGGTTATTCAGCTTGTCGGCGCCGATAAGGTTCTCTTTGGCAGCGACTATCCGCTAATAGCACAGCGCCGGTCAATCGAAGAGATTAAGGCACTCAACCTAGCTAAGGAGACAGAGAACCTCGTCCTAGCCGGGAATGCCCAGAGGCTTCTCGGTATTGGGGGTAAATAGTGGAGCAGGTACGCTGTTTTATTGCCATTGAGCTTCCCCAAGAGATAAAGGCTGGGCTTTCCCGACTTCAGGCAGGACTAAAACCAGCCAGCCTACTCCCGGTGAAGTGGGTTGACCCCTATAGCATTCACCTGACCCTAAAATTTCTGGGCAATGTTAATGTGGATATGACCAGCCAGATAACCGAAGCCATGGAGGAGGCGGCGCAGGGAATATCCCCGTTTCACCTTGAGATTAAGGGCTTAGGTGTTTTTCCCAATCTGAGGCGGGTACAGGTCATCTGGGTGGGGGTAAGCGGGGAGGTAGAGAAACTACTCCAGCTTCAGAAGGGCATCGAGGCTAATCTGGCTAGGCTAGGTTTTGCCCCTGAGCTGAGGGCGTTCACCCCCCACCTCACCCTGGCGCGGGTTCGTGACCAGGCATCACCTGAGGAGCGGCAAAGATTGGGGCAGCTTATAGCTAGCACCAAATTTGAGGCAGGCTATACCTTCAACGTAAATGCTATCAGCCTAATGCGAAGCCAACTAACCAGGGAGGGGGCTATTTATAGCCAAATCAGCTCAGTCAAACTAAAATAGAGCTTGTCAACAACCACTATATAGTGTATACTGCAAAAGACCTAAATTTCGGTTGGGAGGTGGACTTAATGGAACAAAATTTCCCCAAATGCCAGAAATGCAAGTCTGGCGATCTGGTGCCCCTTTCTGACTTTGGCAGTCAAGGAGCAGACATTCACTACAAGGCATGGGTTTGCACCAATCCTGATTGTGGTTTCAACCTGAAAATCAGGAACGGCGATATCTATATTAACGAACCCATTATCAGCGGGGCATTACATAGTGCCCGCTCCCGCTAAAGGTTAGCGGTTCACCCCAAAGCTTTAAATTACGGGGTTAAATGTGCTTCCTCAGTTAAATAAACTTAAGGGGATAGCACTTGACCTTTTCTTTCCACGCTGGTGTGTTGGCTGTGGGAGGGAAGGTGATTTTATTTGCCCATCCTGCCTCAAGTCCTTACCCAGAATTGTATCTCCCCTTTGTCCTAAGTGTGGCCTACCCCAGTCCAATGCTATACTCTGTCCCAGTTGTGTTGGCTGGCAGGCGGAGATAGACGGTATTCGCTCCCCGTTCCGATTTGACGGGGTAGTGCGCCAGGCGATTCATGGACTAAAGTACCGAAACCTTAGAGCCATCGTTGGGCTCTTTGCCCTGTTACTAAATGACTATCTCATCACCAACCCCCTGCCCGGGGAGGTTTTGGTGGCGGTGCCACTGCACCCGAAACGCTTAAGGGAGCGTGGCTACAACCAGTCTCACCTGCTGGCTCAAGAGCTGGCTAAGCTCACCAGATTGCCCCTCGTGGACAACTGCCTCATCCGCGAGCGCCACTCCCCACCCCAAGCACGGACAGCTACCGTTGATGAGCGGCGCATTAACGTCGCCAATGCCTTCTCCTGCCGCGACCAAAGGCTAAAGGGTAAGCAGGTTTTGCTCATAGATGACGTCTCCACCTCCGGCGCTACCCTTGATGCCTGCGCCCGGGCACTGAAAGAAGCCGGAGCTATCTCAGTTTGGGGGCTGGTGCTGGCTAGGGAAATATGAGCGGGGAGCTAAGATATACCATACTTAATACTGACATGGGTTGGGTAGGGATATTGGGCTCAAGTAGAGGGCTGCTACGCATTACCTTGCCCCAGCCCTCAGCTCGACAAGCCAAGCAGCAATTAGGTGGTAGGGTGAAGGAAGCAACCCGGTCTGATAACTCCTTCACTGACCTATCACAACGCTTAAGGAATTACTTCGCTGGTCATCAGGTAACCTTCCCCGATGAGCTTGACCTTTCCCCGGCTACCGCCTTTGAGCGCCGGGTATGGGAGATAACCAGACTTATCCCCTATGGTGAGACCAGGAGCTATAGCTGGGTCGCTGAGCAGCTGGGTAAAGCCAGGGCAGTGCGGGCGGTAGGGAGGGCTCTAGGGAAAAACCCTCTGCCTATTATCACCCCCTGTCACCGGGTAGTGGCTAAGGATGGCAAGCCCGGTGGTTACAGCGGCGGGGTGGAGATAAAAAGAGAGCTTCTCAAGCTGGAAGCATCAGCTAGTATTAGATAAAGCTATCTCTCTAATATGGAACGAAAATAAATAGAAAAGGTTAAGTATCTAAGGGGTAATTTGAGGTACTTTTGTTGAATAATCAACCCCGTGGTCAAGCAACTCTCTTATTTTCAGGTTTAGGAAACTATCATTATATCTGGTAATCAGCCCTTCATCAGCGAAGCTAAAGTATCTATTGTGACCGATTATAATATGGTCTAACACCTTAATGCGCAGAATATTGCTGACAAAGACCAGGTCTCTGGTTAGCTGCTTATCACTCTTGCTCGGGGTGGGGTCGCCTGAGGGATGGTTATGAACAAAAATCAGATGGGCGGCATGATGGTTAAAGACACCCTCTATAATATCGCGGGGGCGGATGGGAATACTCTCCAGTGTTCCCTCAAAAAGGTCAGCGGTGTCAATAATCTGGTTTCGGATATTTAGATAGATTACCTTAAATACCTCCTTGTCGAGGTCACGCATTGAGTAGTAGAGATAGTCAAAAATCTCTTTAGAAGAGGTATAGACGGGTTGTTCAATAATCTTCTGCTTCAGAATCTCGGTGGGTAATTCGTGCAAGAGCCTGATACCAAAAATACATTGGGGGGTAAGCCCTATCTGCTGTAATTCCTCAGTTGAAGCTGAGAGAAAACCCCTCAGATTAGCAAACCGCTCAATACACTCCTTGGCTCGCTTCTTGCATTCGCGGTGGGGTAAAACCAGGCTTAACAGTAACTCAATGGTCTCCTCATCGCTGAAGCCGTCAAAGCCTGACCTGAGAAACCTTTCCTGCAACAAGGTTAAACGTCCTTGCTCTTTTACTGCAATTGAAGGCATTTTCCCACCTCTTTATTATGTTGTCAATACCCCCTAAAATCTGCGTCCAACAGCAGTCTCAACCGGGGATAGGGGCAATTCAACAAAGAAGGTAGCCCCTTGCCCCAGTTTACTTCTGACGTATATCTTGCCACCATGCTCAGTAACAATACCATGACAGGCACTGAGTCCCAAGCCAGTGCCACCTTTTTCCGCTCTAGTGGTGAAAAATGGGTCAAAGACCTTGTCTAGATGCTCGGGAGAAATCCCGGGACCATCATCGGCAAACGAAATCCTCACATAGTCTTTTACCACCCGGGTCTTGATGGTGAGCTTGCCCCCACCATATGCCTCACTCATGGCTTGCTCAGCGTTCAGAATGATGTTCAAGAACACCTCCTGAATCTGGGGAAAATCGACCATTATCTTGGGGAGGCGGGGGGCGAGGACGGTTACGAGCTCAATGTTGCTTGTTTGTAGTTCGTAAGCCCTCAATTCCAGAGTCTTTTGCACAATGTCATTGATGTTTGAATACTTCTTCTTTGGCTGACGGCGGCGAGCAAAGGTGAGAAGATTCTGCACTATCTTGGCTGCCCGCTGAGCTTCACTATAGATTATCTCCAAATCACGGCTGGCTTCCTCGCTGGCACTCCTTCTTAGCAGTCGCTGAGAAAAACCTATTACGCCGGTAAGGGGATTATTTATCTCGTGGGCAACACCGGCTGCCAGCTCACCAATAGAGGCTAGCCTTCGGGCAAGATAAAGCTCTTGTTGCAGCTTATTCTCCTTCTCCTCAGCCAGCTTGCGCTCGGTGATGTCAACCCAGTTTGCCACATAATACCCGAACCCCCCATGGCGTCCTATTGGGGCAGAGGTTATCTCAATCCAGAATTGCTCCCCATTCTTATTCTGGAATAGCCTCTCAACCACTTTCCTTCCCTTGCGCATACCTTCCTTGAGGAGCTTACTCTGTTTTAGATACGTTCCTTCTGCCCACCACGGGTACGGGGGTTTCTTGCCAATAAGCTCGGCAGAAGTAAAACCGGTTAGTTTTTCCAGTGCCGGATTTACGTATCTTATTGAGGTATCCGGATTGATAACCAGTATGGGATTAGGGGAATTACTCAGCAGGCTGGAACTAAATTCTTCACTCTCACGCAGTGCTTCCTCCATCCGCTTGCGCTCGGTGATGTCCCGGGCAATGGTGATGTGACCAACCGCCTTGCCCAAAGCATCCCTTAGCACACTGGTACTTAGCTCACCGGGAAACTCGGTACCATCAGCCCTAAGCAGGGTGTATTCCACACCTTTAACTGTTCCCTGCTTTATAGCCTTCCGCATGTTTTTGGCTATCTTGTCATGGTCGCAGGGGGCAACCAGTTCAAAGGCGCTCTTCCCCAAGAGCTCATCCTTGGAAGCAAAGCCATGCATCTCCACCACTCTCTGGTTTGCCTCGGTGATGATGCCGTTCAAATCAACAACTGATATCCCATCGGTTACAGACTCAAACATCTTCCGTAACTCTTCTCGGCTCTCCCTTAGTGCTTCCTCCATCCGCTTGCGCTCGGTGATGTCCAGAATCTGAGCCACCGTCCTTACCCTTCCCGCCGAATCCTTGATTACACTAGAGCTGATTTCCACACGCCTCTTCTGACCGTCTTTGTGGACAAAGTTGAACTCGTACCGGGAAGGAACTTCCTCCCCCCTCTGCCTCCGGAGGTATCGGTCGGCGACGAGTTTTTTGCTCTCCTCGTCGAGAAATTGACGGAAGTCCTGCCCAATGACTTCATTACGAGAATATCCTGAGATTCGGCACAGCTCGTCGTTCACGTAGACAAAACGATAGGCATCATCTATAATCATTATCCCGGTTTGAGAATTTTCCACAATAGAACGGAACCGCTCTTCACTCTCCCGTAACTGCTCCTCAGTCTGCTTGCGCTCAGTAATATTCCTAGCAATCTCAAGGCAGGAAACAATTTCTCCCCTGGCGTCTCTAACAGGACTAGCCGTATTCTCCCAGAAGGCAACCTCCCCCGTAGGCATTACCACCCTCCTCTCCGAGGTATGGGGCTCACCATCCCTAAATGCCTTCTCTACAGGACACCCTTTGCACACCCTTTCTTGACCTTCATAGACCCGGTAGCACTTCTCCCCCAGGTGGTCACCAAAAATTGTCCTCACCACCTCATTCTGATAAATAATATTATAGTCCCTATCTTGTATGGTAAGACCAGATCTCATGGCATCTATTATTGATTGCAGCTTATTCTTCTCGGCTTGAAGCGTCTCCTCTGCCCGCTTGCGCTTGGTGATGTCGGTATATATTGCATACGCTCCAACAGTTTCGTTACCAAACCGAATAGGGTAGCCAATTATAGAAACATCTACCAGGCTGCCATCCTTACGCTTCCTTACCGTTTCTACCCGAACCATCTTATTGCTGAAGCGAGCCCGAGATAGGGCAGAGGCCTCCTTCATACGGTCTTCAGGGACGATAATCTCGTTAATGAACCGGCCTTTGATTTCCTCGACGCGGTAGCCAAAAAGCGTCTCAAATCCCTTGTTGACATTAACAAACCTATCATCGATATCCAGCCAAGCAATAGCATCAGGGGAGTTGTCAAAGAGCTGCTGGAAGTAAGCCCTCTGACGCTCCAGTGCTTCCTCAGCCTGCTCGCCCCCGGTGATTTCTTCGCCAGGTTTTTCACTAACCGTTTTCATCTTTGCTACCACGCTTACCCCCTTCCCTGTGGTAACGATTAGGTGGAAATAATTCTAAGAAAGCTGTGGATAGCATTAACAATATCCGACTCGCCAAAAGGCTTATTCATAACCCCAACGGGACCATAAGCTAAAGCCCGCGCCATCATCTCACTATCGGGATATCCGGTTATGATAGTTACTGGCAATTTGGGCTTAATGGTCTTTATCCGGCGAAAAAGCTCAGCCCCATCCATACCCGGCATTTTAAGGTCGAGGAAAACCAGGTCAAAATCCCGCTGCTTCACCAGTTTCAACCCCTCAGCGGCACTCTCAGCAGTTATTACCCGGTGCCCTAACCCGTCTAAGGTTTCCTTAAACAGCAACCGAACCACCTCCTCGTCATCAACAACAAGGATATTTGCCTTTGCCTTAACCGAGTTTCGCTGGAGCCACTTATCAATTGAGCTCTGAGCAAATCGCCACTGGTTGCCAACCTTGGTTGCCGGGATTTTGCCTCGCACTAGCAGCCGATATATGGTCTTCTTGGTGACCCGTAAATAATGAGCCACCTCGCTAACCGTCATAAGCTTTGCCATATTGGTTCCCTCTTCTCATTCTGGAGACTCTTATATTATAAACTGTGGACACCACGCTGCCAAGCTGAGTATTATTGACTAGTCTTGGGAATAATTAATACTCATTGTCCATTATAGTCTATCACAACTATGGTCAGAAGTCAAACCAGAAAATGACACCTGTCATACGCAAGCCAAAGGTAACCACCGCTTGGAGACAAGAGGCAGCTTGGCTGGTAATTATCCAGGTTTTAAATAATTGGTGTCTGGCAATCTGGCCCGATATCGCCTTCGTTTAGCCTCAGCCGTGCCTGTAGTCCTCAAGCTTAAGAAGTCAGTCTCATATTCTTCAATCAACCCCTGCCTAGCGAAGCTATAGTAGCGGTCGTTGCCGATGATGATATGGTCTAATACCCTAATCCGCATAACATTACCAGCGAAGACCAAATCCCTGGTTACCTCTCTATCATATTTACTGGGCTCGGGGTCACCGGAGGGGTGGTTATGGACAAAGATGAGGGAGACGGCATCATGCTTGAGGGCGGCTTTCATGATTTCCCGCGGATAGATAGAGCTGGCGTTAACCGTCCCCTCAAAGAGGTCAGCGATGTCAATAATCTGGTTCTGACTATTTAGGTAGATGACCTTAAATAACTCCTTCTTGAGGTCGCGCATGGAGTGATAGAGATAGTCAAAGATCTCCTTGCCCGTCTTATATACCGGCTTATCAATAGTCTTCAGCCGGAGAAACTCGGCGGCTACTTCCTGCACCAGCTTAATGCCGAAGGCACTATGAGGTCCAATGCCCTTTATCTCCTGTAGCTCTCCAAGTGAGGCTGATAGTGCCCCCCTCAGGGTTTTGAATTTCTTGATGACCTCTTTTGCCTGCGGCTTACAGTCCTTGCGGGGTGAGCCCAGCGTCAGGAGCAACTCAATAATCTCATAGTCATGAAAGCTACTAAGCCCTGACCTGAGGAATTTCTCCCTTAGCCTTTTTCTGTGACCTAGTGATGTATCCTTCTTTATCATTTGTCTATTCCTCTGGTTGAAGGCTGGCAAGGATTTCCCTAGCTTGCTTGAGGTAGCCGGGGGCGACCATTATCCGGCAGGGGAAGGTGGAAACGCCCAAGAATGACACGGCATCAGCGGGGTTGACCATAGCCGGAATGCCCTGTTGACGGAGGATATCCTGCCACATCTCAGCAGTAAGCTGGTCAGGGGCAGTGGTCACTACTATCCATCTCTTCACTTTAGCCATTGGGCTCCACCCTTAGCCCCCCTTCCCCCACCAGCTCTGCCAGACGCTGGTGGAGCTCGGGGCAGTAATTAGTATAGATATTGGACAACTTGAGGTTAAACACCCTCTGTTCATTGGTGACACAAAGGTTCACCTCATCCCGCCCGGGGAAGCCCCGTAACACCTCGACCAGCCTACGCAGTTCGGCAACATCAGCCGCCTCATCTGAGGTCTGGCTGATGCTTATTACCAGCCGGCGACCTTTGACTGGGGCTTGAGCCTTCTCAGCTAACACTGGCTCCTCCCTTTGGGCTGCTTCTGGCTGGTAGCGGCGCACCGAGTCGCAGCTTAATTGCACCCGGTCATCCCTCAGCCTTACCTTGCCCTCGACGAGCAGTATATTTCCCTCCTGCCAGAGGTCTTTGGTGCTGGCATAGACCTTGGGCCAGACCATTACCTCCACCCGGCCAGTAAGGTCTTCCAGCACCACGCTGGCGAAGGGGCGGCGGTCTTTGGTGAAGGATTGATGAACCGAGGCGACCATCCCAGCAACGACAACACCCTGCCCCACCAGCTCAGCATCAATATGACCGCAGAGGGTGGTACTCTCCAAAGCCACCTTTTCGGCAAAGGCGGTGAAGGGGTGCTCCGAGAGGTATACCCCGGTCAGCTCCCTCTCCCCGGCCAGCTTCTCCTTTACCGGGAGTTCGGCGGGCTCCAGGTCAAGATTTGGTATTGGGGTGGGCATGGTCTTGCCCCAGAGGTCGAACATGGTCGCTTGCCCACTTTCCCGCAGTCGTTGCTCCCGCTGGGCTAAAGCCAGAATACGGGTGACATTGCCCAGCAGGGTGCCACGGTCGCCAAGGCAGTCCAGGGTTCCAGCCTTAATCAAGCTCTCTAGTACCCTCCGGTTTATGCTGCGCATATCAGCCCGCCGGCAGAGGTCTTCTATTGACTTGAACTCGCCGCCTCTATCCCTCTCGGCGACCAGCGGCTCTACTGCCCCAACGCCCACATTCTTGATTGCGGCTAGCCCAAAGCGGATGGCTTGAGCACCTTCACTATCACTCTCGATGGAAAAGCTCGTCTGACTCCGATTTATATCAGGGGGTAAGACGCTAATGCCGAGACGCCGGCACTCGGCAACGGCGGTAGCAATCTTTTCCAACTGGTCGGCGTTGGTAATCAGAAAGGCGGTGATATACTCTGCCGGGTAGTTTGCCTTGAGATAGGCGGTCTGGTAGGCAATAAGGGCATAGCTAAAGCTGTGAGCCTTATTAAAGGCATAGCCGGCGAAGGGCTCAATAAGGGCAAAGACCTCATCAGCAACTTCGGTGGAAAATCCATTTTCCCTAGCCCCAGCCACAAAATTACGCTTCTCCTCCCTCATCACCGAAGGAATCTTCTTGCCCATCGCCTTGCGGAAGATATCAGCCTGCCCCAGCGAATATCCGGCAAAAGCCTGGACAATAAACAGCACCTGGTCCTGATAGACAATTACCCCGTAGGTCTCCTCAAGGATGCTTGCCAGTGCCGGGTGGGGGTAGCGGATGGGCTCAAGGCCATGCTTGGCCTTAATAAAGGTGGGGATATGCTCCATAGGACCGGGGCGATACAGGGCAATCATGGCGGCGATATCGCTGAAGGTGGTCGGCTTAAGCTCCTTGATATAGCGGCGCATCCCCGCCCCCTCTAATTGAAAGACACCGGTGGTCTCCCCCGAAGACAGCAGGGCGAAGGTCTTATCATCGTCCATGGGGATACGGTGCAGGTCAATGTCAATCCCCCGGCTCTGGCGGATAATCTCCTTTGCCTTGCCCAGAATAGTCAGGTTAGCCAGACCGAGAAAGTCCATCTTTAATAGCCCAATCTGGGCAATGTCCTCCATGGGGAACTGGGTCATAACGGTGGCTTCATCGTCGCCCCGACTTATCCGCTGGAGGGGGACATATCTGGTGAGCGGCTCTCTGGAGATAACGACACCGGCGGCGTGTGTGCTGGCATGGCGGGAAATGCCCTCAAGCCTCTGTGCCGACTCAACCAGGTTACGAACGATTTTGTCCTCCTCATAGATGGCGCTCAATTCGCTGTTCCCCTCCATGGCCCTCTCCAGGGTCATGCCCGGGCGGAAGGGGACCAGCCTAGCGACGCGGTCAACATCACTATAGCTCATGCCCAGCGCCCGCCCCACATCCCTGATTGCCGCCCTCGCCCCCAATGTACCAAAGGTTATAATCTGAGCCACATGGTCTTTGCCGTATCTACTCGTTACATAGGCAATGACCTCATCACGGCGGTCATCCTGAAAATCCAAATCTATATCCGGCATCTCCTTGCGCTCAAGGTTGAGGAAGCGCTCAAAGACCAGCTTGTTCTCAATAGGGTCAACCTCGGTGATGCCCAGGCAGCGGAGGACAATGCTGGCGGCAGCACTGCCCCTAACCCCAAATAGAACGCCCTGCTTTTTGGCAAAGGAAATAATATCCCAGACAACAAGGAAGTAATTGGCAAACTGGGTCTTTTTTATCACCTCCAGCTCGTAGTCAAGCCTGTGTTTTATCTCAGCGGTGGGACTGGGGTAATAAAGGGGTAAACTCTGATAACAGAGGTCAGCCAGGAACTGGTCGGCGCTCACCCCTTCGGGAAGGTCAATCTCGGGGAGGTGAAGACGGCCAAACTCAAGCTTGAGGTTAGCCATCTCGGCAATGCGCTCGGTATTCTCCACTGTCTGAGGTATATCCTTAAACAAGTCCGCCATCTCATTCGGGCTCTTAAGGTAGTAAAAGTCGCCCGCCATCTTCATTCTCTTGTCATCATGGATAGAGGAGTTAGTGCCAATGCACATAAGCAGGTCATGAGATGGGGCATCCTCCTGATTGATATAGTGGACATCGTTGGTGGCCACCAGCGGTATATTAAGCTCCTCAGCCATAGAGATAAGAACCGGGTTTAATTGCTCCAGCTCGGGGATGGGATGGCGTTGCAATTCCAGGTAGAAATCGCCGAAGGTCTGCTTATACCACAGGGCGACCTGCTTTGCCTCCTCAAATCTCCGCTCAAGAATAAGGCGGGGAACCTCGCCGGCAATACAGCTAGTGAGGGCAATAAGACCATCGTGGTGCTGCTCAAGAAGCTCCTTGTCCACCCTCGGCTTGTAATAAAAGCCCTCAAGGTGCGCCTTGGTGGTGAGCTGGATTAGATTCCGGTAACCAGCCTGATTTTTCGCCAGCAGAATGAGGTGGTAGTTATTTTTATCAACGGCATTGCGACCAAACCGGCTGTTCGGGGCGACATAAACCTCGCAGCCGATAATGGGTTTTATTCCCGCTTCTATGGCTTCCAGATAAAACTTGATGGCGCCATACATTACGCCGTGGTCAGTGAGCGCCAGGCTGGTCATGCCAAGCTCCCTGGCTTTTTGCACAAGCTGGGGGATGGGGCACATGCCGTCAAGCAGGCTATACTCGGTGTGGACATGGAGGTGGCTGAACATGGCTTAATTATAGCACAGGGTTTAGGTTTTTGGAGTATGTTTTTTGAAGGGAATTAAAGAGAGGTGAAACCTCTATTGGGCGGGTGGGTGGGAAGTAAGACGCTATTATTTTCCACCCCGAAAGTGTAAAATCTTTGGGGGGTGTCTAAGGTTTACTAGGGGGAGCTCCTCCTTTAACATTAAAGGGGGTTAAGAGGAAAGTATCAGTGAAATCGCTTGTTTTAATATTTAAATCTTCGCACATGCTTTTAAACAATTCAACAAAATACTGATTACCTAGGATGTCGCTTCGCATGGGGCTTACTATTTTTTCGTGGAATTTTTTCAATGCCTCTTTTACTTTTGTAGAATCACTAAACACAATAAATATCTCATTTAGTGCCCTTGTGAAATTTTCACCCCGTAGGTCGTACCTATAACCAGCAAAATCCTTTAAAGTTTTCAATTTCATTTGGTATCTTTCATGTCTTTGATAGTAAATGAGTGAGATTAATACCCCCAACAAACCAGAAATAACTGCTGCTGCTATCACTATTAACCAGTCCATATTCCCCTCCTTTCCAGCATTCCCAGTTTAGCCCTGTTTATGGCTTTCGTCAATAACTTAATTGACTGGTCGTAGCAACCCATCCCCCTGACCCCCTTCCCTTACAAGGGAAGGGGGAGTGAAAGAAAGGGAGGGGGCTTCGCCCCCTCCCTAAAACCTCTTCCCCCTCTCCTTTGAAGGAGAGGGGGATTAAGGGGGTGAGGTTACCATATTAAATTCGGGTCCCCTGAAAAATCAAAGATTTTTTAGGGTGGAAAGGGGGTGAGGTAGAATAATAAACTCTGAAAGTGTAAAATCTTAATAACGAATATGAAGACTTTGGGTATTGCCGCTAAATGGCTATTTATGCTCTGCCTGCCTGTTTTACTTCTGACCACCAGCCTGGGCTGGGTAGCCAACAGCCTGGGCTTGTATAAATATGGCTCGGAAAAATATAATGTCAGCCAGAGTCTGGCTGACTTGGGACTAAGGTTAACCGATGCCGAGCTAGAGAAGATATACGCCACTTTGATTGGCTACTTTAACTCGGATGAAAAATCTATTAACCTCACTGTTATCCAAGATGGAAAGGCAACCCCACTGTTCACCCCAGAGGAAGTCATCCACTTCAGGGATGTCAAGGGGCTGATTCGGCTGGACTACTTTTTGCTGGCGGGGACGCTGGCCTACGTTCTGGCTTACGCCGGCTTCTGCCTCTTGTGGCAGAAAGACTGGCGGCATCTGGCGTGGGGTTTGGTTGGCGGGGGTAGTCTCACCCTAGCCCTGATATTACTGGCCTTTGGGCTGGGAGGACTAGTTGGTTTTGGACAGCTATTCTACTGGTTTCATCTAAGCTTCTTCACCAACCCATACTGGTCAGCCGAGGGCTACATGCTTAAGCTCTTCCCCGAGGAATTTTTCCGGGATGCGGCTCTTTTCTGTGCCGGCATAACCGCCGGTCTAGCGGTAATTCTGGGTGGGGGGCTGGGGGGTATCTGGCGTTTACTAAAAGACAAATAAGCAAGAGAGGGGCTTCGCCCCTCTCTTGAATCTCTTCCCTCTCCCCTTATGAAGGGGAGAGGGATAAAGGGTGAGGGGTTAGTCTTGTCTATTCCGTTTTCTTCGGCTGCCCAAGGCTAGAGCTGCCCCTACCCACACCAACCCAAGTAAAACAGGACTAAAGTCAAACGACCCTCTAGCCAGGCTGCTCTTAGCACAGCCCGCGCCCCCATCTGGTGGCGGTGTTGGGCTCGGCGGAGGTGTAGGTGTTGGGCTTGGCGTCGGAGTTGGCTCCGGGGTTGGTGGGGGTGTTGGAGTTGGGGGCGTCCCCTCATACGGAGTCCCCTTCTCCACAATACTCACTACATATCCCTTCTTATCCATGCCACCCATAACATAGATGCTTTCCGGGGAGGCTTTAGCCACGACAACCTGACAGACGTTGCGCCCAACCGCACATCTTGTTGCCTGCTGCCAGGCATTGGCTTTTGAGTTATACGCCAGGACAGAGCTTTTAGCGTGTCCACCTATAACGAAAACATTACAATTTGACACCGCACTTGCCAGCACCGCCCCGCTGTGCCCACCCCGCTTCGCCGGCATTTCAGCCCTTGCCTTCCACGCTGCTTCAACTGCCTTTGCCTCCGCCTTTGCCTTTGCTTCAAACTTCTTCAACAGTGCTTCGTATTCCTCGTACGCCTTACGGTTCCCTGCGTATTTCGCCATCTCCATTCTCGATCTTGTATCCGCTATTGCTGAATATACAGAATTAACGGTGGCTCCTGTGGACTCAACCCCGCCAACAAGGCATATCCCCTCATCAACAACGCCAACAAAGGACATATTTCTAGCTACCGGCATGGGAGTGCAAGCGGTAAAGGTTAGAGCCACCGGGTCAAACATATATACATCACTATAGTAATATTTAGACGGGACGAACAGCATCGGGCTCCGGCTACCGCCAAAGAGAAATATCATGTCAGCGTAGTTAACCGCCGCCACGCCCGCTGCCGGCTTGGGCAACTTGGCGATACCAGCCGTCCAGGTATTGGTCGCTATATCATAGACATCTACAGTGTCCATAATCTTAAGCTTGGTATTTACCCCGCCGAAGATGTAGATTTTCCCATTACAGGCGGTGGCTGGCATATTGAACCTGCCCTCAGGCAGGGAGGCTTTGGTCGTCCACTTGTTAGCCACGGGGTCATAGGCTTCAACTACCTTGCCCGTTAGTGATTCGCTCTCCAGTCCGCCAATAACATAAATGATATTATCTACCACCACTGCCGCCCCGTAGTAGCGGGGGGTAGGCATAGGCGCAACCTTTGACCAGGCTATTGTTACCTTAACCTCTTCCGGTATCTCAGTCAAATCAAGGGTGGGTGGTGTTGAGGGAACAGTCCCTCGAAACGCACTATTTAACGGCGTAGGTGTAGCCTCCGGGTTGCCCTTATTGTCACTTCCTCCCATAACATACAGCTTGCCACCCACTGCCGCCACGAAGGCATTCTCCCGAGGCAGGGGCATATTGGTTGCTGTTACCCAGGTCTGCCACTCGTCGTTATAAACATTGGCTTCGGTGCACGTTATCCGCTCTTCATCATTCCTGCCTCCCATCAAGAAGACCATATCATTAGCCACCGTCCCGAACCAATAGGCGCGCTCCCAGACTACCACGTCTCTAAAGCTCCAGGAGTTGGTAGCCGGGTCATACACCATCGCATTTCGGTTTCCCCAGGCGGAAGAGCCACCAAACACCATTATCTGGTTCTTGAAAACTGCCGCCGAGGTCCTGGTTCTGGGATTGGGCATGCTCGCTTTTGGGGTAAAGGTGACGGTGGCTGGGTCAAATTCATAGCAGTCACCATAAAAATCCTCAGCGGCAAAATCAGCAGTGCTGGTGCTACCGCCAAAGAGGTAAATCCTGTCTCCATAGGTAACCGCCGATATACTGGCAGTCGGCTTGGGCAGCTTGGCTATACCCGCCGTCCAGGTATCGGTAGCTATGTCGTAGACATCAACAGTATCCTTAACCACCCCATTTACATCCGCCCCACCAAAGGTGTAAATCTTGCCCTTGTAAGCTGCCGCCCCCAGATACAGCCTTCCCTCCGCTTTTTTCGTCTGAATGTCTGGGGGATAGGGTAGAGAAGCCTTAGCCGTCCACTTGTTACTAGCCGGGTCATAAGCCTCAACTCGTATGCCGGTAGTGTCTATAGAGATTTCAACCTCATGACCGGGAGGGGCACCAGGTGGCAGATATTTATAGCTGCCACCAGTCTCAGCACCGCCAATGGTGTAGATGACGCCGTCAACGACAACCGTTGCCCCGGCGTGGCGTGGCTTTGACATCGGGGAGACGCTAGCCCAGTCAACAGTAACCTTGGGAGCATCCGCTGGTTCAGCAACCACGGTTAATGGCACAATTGAATTCGCTGAGAGCAGAGCTAGCACGGTTATCACCATACCGATTACCAGCCATAATTTCCTGCCTGGCTTCATTATTGATTACCTCCTCTTGTCTAAATTTCACAAACAAAAAATCATAATTGTTTGCTCCTAAGTGTATCAATTTTCACGGTTATTGACAAATCATGGGTGTTAATATATCCTTGACTCACGAGTCGCTATAGGAGAAAAGAAATGAACAGAGTAGCCAAGGCATGTTTTATAGCATTTGCTTTGCTGCTGGTGGTAGCACCTTTAGCAGCATGTGGCGGTCCAGCACCACCCCCAACACCACCACCCACACCAACAGCCAAGAATCAACCACCAGTGATTACCAGCCTTACCGCCGAGGCAACAACCCTTCTCCTCAACAAGGAGACTAAGATAACCTGTAATGTCAGCGAGCCGGATGGTGACAAGCTGACTTTTAAATGGGAGGCTAACGGTGGCACTATCCTTGGGACAACACCTGACAATTCTGCTGCCTTCTGGAAAGCACCAGACTTTACCGGAAAATTTATAGTTAAGGTAACGGTTAGTGACAAGGACGGGGCGGACTACAAAAGCCTAGAACTCAGCGTCCAAGCTAATCGCCCGCCAGTTATCAGCAGCCTTACCCCTGTGCCGGCAAAACTGCAGCGGGGGGAAACCTCAACCATAACCTGTCTGGCTAGTGACCCTGATAATGACGAATTAACCTACACTTGGAAAGTCTCTGGTGACAGTGGCTCTATCACCGGGACCGGAAAAACTGTAACCTGGAAGGCACCAAACTCTCTTGGAAACTTTGAGATTAAGGTGACTGTCGAGGATGGTAAAGGTGGCACAGCCAATAGCAGCTGTAGCATTGTCGTAGCAACCCCTGAGCTAACGGTCATCCTTACTCCTGTCCTCACTCCGCTAGCTGAGAGCGGCACTGTCCCTTCTAGCGGTGCTATAGACCCATCATCCTTCAGGATAGGAGATAATGCCCAGAATTACGGCGTGAGACCCTACTTCAGCTACGACATCAGTGGACTACTCGCCAGTGCTGAAATAAAACAGGCAACGCTAAACTTCACCGAAAGAACCACTATCGGCACCCCGTTTTTGTCCACCCCTTACCTCTTTGTTGACAGGGTTGACTACGGGGTTCGGGCATTGCAAGGGGGGGACTTTAGCTTGCCGATTATGGGCCAAGTAGCAAAATACGATTCTCAGCCTCCGAGGGAGATTAATGTAATTTCATACCTAAAAGATGCCTTACAATATCAAAAACCCCGCTTACAGTTTAGGCTACGCCTAGGTCTAGACCAAAATTTTAATAGCAAAGATGATTATATAGAGTTTAGCAAGGTTGAGCTTACCGTTGTCTATACCAAATAACCAACAGTTAGGGTAGCCATAATTTGGGGTAGGACGGGTGGTCAAGCCTCCCATACTACCTTGCCATCAATAATAGTCATCTCCACCCGAATATCCTTAATCCGCTCCGGGGGCGATTTTAGGGGGTCATCGCTCAACACCACCATATCCGCCAGCTTCCCCGGGGTAAGGGAGCCTTTTATATCCTCCTCAAACGAGGCGTAGGCAGCGTTTATAGTATACATTACCAGTGCCTGCTTAGCCGAGACGGCTTCCTCGGGCGATAAATACTGCCCCGACTCCGCCCTCCTAGTGACGGCGGCATATAGCCCAAGCAGGGGGTTACCCGGGACCACCGGAGAGTCTGAGCTACCAGCAACAACCAGGCCACGGTCAAGAAGGGACTTAATCCGGTATAGCCACCCCAGTTGCGTGGAGGGAATGGTAGCTAGATATCTTTCCCCACTATAGTAGAGGAAGGGAGGCTGGGTGACTACCATAGCCTTAAGCCTACTTAGTCGCTTGAGCAACTGGGGTGGGCATTCGGAACAATGCTCAAGGCGGTGGCGCCGCTCTGGCAAGGGGTGCTGACGACCTATATATTCCAAGGCAGCGATGGCTGCCTCCACCGTGCTCGGCTCAACACAATGGATGGCAAGCTGAAACCCAGCCTTATGAGCAATAAATGCCTGCTGGTCTAACTCAAGCGGTGGTGGCTGAGCGGTGGTTTCACTCAGCATGAGCTTTACCCCTCCCAGGCGCAGATAACTATCGCCGGAGCCAAAGGCTAAACCCATTTGCTGAAACTGGCTCAGGGCATCAATGCCAAACATCATAGATATTCGGCTCTGGAAACGACCATTGTCCTTAAACCTCTTGAGAGTCTGCCACCGAGCCAAATCGTTGGTAGCTGTGGCATCCTGCAGTGAAGTGATTCCCATAGATAGATAATGCTGATTGGCTGAGGCGATGCCCTTGGCTAGTTCCACCTCGGATAGCGGGGGCACCACCCTCTCCCTGATATAGCCCACCATCTCAAAAAGAAGACCGCTCGGCTCACCGGTTTCAAGCTCCCGCTCAATAAGAGCGCCGGCTGGCTCCGGCGTCTGGGGGGTAATACCAGCCAGGGAGAGCGCCAGACTGTTGAGAACACAGGCGTGCAGGGAGCGGTGGAACAGGGCTACCGGGTGATGGGGCGCTGGCTCGTCTAAATCCCGGCGGTTGGGATGGCGTTTCTCGGCAAGGTAGAACTCGTTATAACCACTGCCGGTGAGCCAGCTGCCTGGGGGGAGGCTCCGGGCTCGGCGACGAACAGCCTCTTTTATTTCAGCAATAGAGCTAACCGATGACGGACTAAGGTCAAGCTCATGATACCTTCGGATAAAGGCGAAAATATGGCAGTGAGCATCATTAAACCCGGGCACAACCGTCTTGCCGTGGCAATCAATTACCCTGGTCTTTACCCCCTTAACCTCCCCCAACACCTCACTACCGCCAACAACCAGAACCCTATTACCCTTGATCGCTACCAGCTCAGCAATGGGGTAGTCAGGATCCATGGTTATTACATTGGCATTATTAAGAATAAGGTCGGCGGCTGGCATTTTCTATCTACCTCACCCCCTCTCTTTGACTCTCCATTAAAGAGAATACCCCCAACTTGACCGGGTGTTTAAGAGGGGCGCCAGCCCCTCTTTTATCATTCTCCCCTTCCCCTTTTCAAGGGGAAGGGGATACAGGGGATAGGGTTGATACTAATCTTTTGACCAGATTAGCTACAGAGTAGTATACTACTGGCAATCAAGTGCTACAACCGAGGCGATATGAACCTAGAACAGTTAGCCGAGAGGCTAGTTTTGTGGATAAGAGGCAAGGTAGTAGCTGCCAAATGCAAAGGGGTGGTGCTGGGGCTAAGCGGGGGGATGGATTCCTCAGTATTAGCGGTGCTCTGCCACCGCGCCTTCCCTCAAACTACGCTGGCAGTGCTCATGCCATGCTATAGCAACCAAGAGGATATGGCACATGCCAAGACGGTGGCAAATAAGTTTTCCATCCCCACCAGGACGGTGGTTCTTGATAGTGTCTTTGACGGCTTGCTCAAGGTACTGCCCGATGACAAGGTAGACCCCGATGTCAATCGTACAACTCAAGCCAACATCAAGGCCAGGTTAAGAATGCTCACCCTCTACTACTTTGCCAATCGGCTCAAATATATGGTGGCCGGAGCCGGTAATCGTGATGAGCTCTCCGTAGGCTACTTTACCAAGTATGGGGATGGTGGGGTGGATATTCAACCCCTGGGTAATATGCTCAAAGGAGAGCTAAAAGAGCTGGCCAAATCTTTGGGCATCCCTGAGCCAATTATAAATAAAACCCCCTCCGCCGGTCTATGGGAGGGGCAGACCGACGAAGGGGAGCTTGGCTTTAGCTATGATGAACTTGACCGCTATCTGGCTAGCGGCAAGGCAGCGGCGGAGGTAAAAAAGAGGATTGAGTCCATGATAGCCACCAGTGAACACAAGCGAGTGCTGCCGCCGATACCGAGCTTCTAGACATGATTTAAGAATCATCTGCCCAGCAAAATCTTATAGGCTACCCCGAGCAGAGCCCCACCCAGTATAAGCCATGCTGAATTAACCTTAAATCTGAATACCAGCAATAGAGCAATGACGGCCAGTGCTATGGTAAACCAATCTACAACTCCAGCACGCCCAAGTTGCCAGGTGACCCCTCCCATAAGACCGAGCGAGGCTACATTCACGCCATCCAGAAATGATCCTGACCACCATGACTTCCGGAGCCAAGGCAAGATACGGCTAACCAAGGCAACGAAGAAAAATGACGGCAGAAAGAAAGCTAAGGTCGCCAATAAAGCAGAGCGCCAGCCTCCCATCAGATAGCCAACAAAGGTGGCGCTGGTAGCTACCGGACCGGGGGTTATCTGCCCCACGGCAATAGCGTCCAAAAGCTGCTGGGGAGTAAGCCAGCCCAACCGCATCACAAATTCAGAGTTGAAAAATGCCAGTAGCACATAGCCGCTTCCATAGAGGACAGCGCCGATTTTAAGAAAAGTCAGAAAGAGGGTAGTCTGGCTGAATGGCACAGCACCTGTCGAGAGTACTGACAGTGGCACTTTTACCATCGGCGAAACCAATAGAGCGGAAAGACCCTGCTTCAAGATACGTCGTCCGCTATGGAAAAGCAATACTACCCCTGCACCAGCAAAAAGGAGAGCTATCTCATTGAAGCCAAGGAGGTAAAAGGTAACTACTGCTGCCCCAACTATCGCCGTTAGCGGGCCTTTAACCCCTTTCCTGCCCAAGTCCCACAATGCTTGAATCACAATAGCGATAACGACTGGTTTTACGCCGTAGAGCATCCACCCAACCTCGGGCAGTGAGCCATAGGTCACATAGACCCAGGCGAGAGCTAACGTAGCGAGCATGCCAGGCATAATAAAGAGTACCCCAGCAGCCGTATATCCGAACCACCCCGCCCGAATCAGCCCCAGATACAGCGCCATTTCAGTGGCATTTGGTCCGGGGATTAGGTTAGTGGCACCGACAAGGTCTAGGAACCTCTGGTCATCCAACCAGCGGCAGCGTCTCACCGTCTCCCGCTGCATAATTGCGATGTAAGCCGCTGGTCCACCAAAGGCAGTAGCTCCAATCCTCAGAAAGAGCAACACGACTTCTTTGAGGTAGGTTCTCTTTTCCGTAGTTTCACCCCTCCTCTGCAATTAAGAAGTGAGTGACCTATTTTAACATATTTGTTCCCAAGACCCACCCAGGTTTTCTTCCCACCCTCCCACCCATTAGGCTGTGCTTCTCTCTAAGTCTCTCCCCCTTTCCCCACCCCCAAAAAAGAGGAGAGTTTTAGAGGCACCAGCCTCTGAGGGTGGGCTGGGTGGGAAGAAAGACGACCGAAAACAATCTCTTTTCGCTTGTCTTAGCCTAATAGTTATGTTATGATGCAATTAAGGCGAATATGACCACGGAGAAAGAGAAGGCACTGGAGCTAGCTATCAGCCAGATAGAGAAGCGATTTGGCAAAGGCTCAGTGATGAAGCTGGGTAAAGCTGCCCTATCGTCGGTGGAGGCTATTCCTAGCGGCTCACTGGCGTTAGACCTAGCCTTAGGTGTCGGTGGTATCCCCAGGGGAAGGATTACCGAAATATTTGGCCCTGAGGCATCAGGGAAGACTACCCTCGCCCAACATATAATCTCTGAAACACAAAAAATGGGGGGGGTGGCGGCTTATATTGACGCCGAGCATGCCCTTGACCCTTCCTATGCTGCCAATTGCGGGATCAATGTTGACGAACTACTCATCTCTCAACCTGATACCGGAGAACAAGCCCTGGAGATTACCGAGGCACTGGTCAGGAGTGGGGCGGTTGAGGTTATCGCCATTGATAGTGTCGCGGCACTGGTACCTCAGGCGGAGATTGAGGGGGAGATGGGGGAGGCTCATGTTGGCTTACAGGCAAGGTTAATGTCTCAAGCCTTGAGAAAGCTAGCCGCCGCTATCGGTAAGTCAGGCACAGCCGTGATATTCATCAACCAGCTAAGGGAAAAGGTTGGGATTGTATTTGGTAATCCTGAGGTGACGCCAGGGGGTAGAGCCCTAAAATTCTATAGCTCGGTAAGGATTGACCTAAGGCGGGTAGAAAGCATAAGCCAGGGAGATAATATTATCGGCAGCGTTGTCCGGGCTAAAGTGGTCAAGAATAAGGTTGCCCCTCCCTTCAAAACCGCCCAGTTTGATATTATGTTTGACCACGGGATAAGCAAGGAGGGCAACCTAATTGACCTTGGTGTAGAGCTGGGGATAGTGAAGAAGACCGGTGCCTTTTTCTCCTATGGTGATATTCGTCTGGGGCAGGGCAGAGAGAATGCCAAACAGTACCTGAGCCAAAATCCTGAGCTTGCTCGGGAGATTGAGCAGCAGGTTAGAGCCTCAGCCATCACCACCGGTAATCGCTAATCCTGGACTTGTCTAAAAACTAAATGGCACTTGAGTAAGGCTGAGGCCCAAACCTCAGCCTTGCATTTTTGAAGGGGGGAGGATGAAAAGGGTCACTGAGACAAATGCCAAGGAGCAGCGTTGCCTCAATGCTGCCCTTCGCTACCTTGACTACCGACCGCGGAGCGAGGCTGAGCTAAGGGAGCGGCTCAAGCGGCGTGGCTTCGATGATGGGAATGTGGAGGCAGTGCTCACCAGGCTAAGGGAGCAAGGGCTGGTGGATGACCTGGCTTTTGCCCAGTTCTGGAAGGATAACCGCCAGTCATTTCGCCCCCGCAGCCGTGCTCTTACTGCCTTTGAGCTAAGGCAAAAGGGGGTGGCTAAAGCCGTCATAGACCATGTAGTAGCTGATGTTGACGATGAAGATAGTGCCTATCGGGCAGCCCTGGGCCGGGCTCACCGTCTTCCTCTCTCCGATTACCAGGACTTTCGCCAGCAGTTAGGTGAATATCTTAGGCGTCGGGGTTTTGGCTATAGGGTGATAACTCACACTGTGCAGCGGTTGTGGCAGGAAAGAAAGGGGGGAGAGAAATGGGAATAGAACTTTTAGCAGCTCTAGGCGTTTTCTTCGGCTTCGCCATAGGCGTGGTATTTGGCGGCATGGCTACCTTCTTCTTCAGGAGGATGCTGGTAAACCGTCAGCTCCGCATTGCCCAGAGGAAAGCAGTCAAAATAACCAGTGAAGCTGAGGCTGGGTCCAAGAAAATAACTGATGAGGCAAAACGGGAAGCCCAGAAAATTAAGGCAGCGGCTGATGCTGAAAACCGGGAACGGCGAACCGAGCTTCAGCGTCAGGAAAGCCGCCTGGCACAAAAGACGGAGGCCTTGGAGCGGAAGGTGGAAGATTTGGAGCAACGGGCACGCCATCTCGGGACCAAGGAAAAGGAGACAGATTCCATTCGCAGTCAACTTGAGGAGGTTAGAAACCGGCAGCTCCAGCAGCTAGAGTTGATCTCAGGCATGTCTACCAACGAGGCAAAACAAGCCCTGCTTGATGCTCTGGAGGCTGAGATAAGGGATGAAACCTCACGACGCCTTCGGGAGTGGGAAGCCAAGCTAAAAGAGGAAGCCGATAAGAAGGCTCAAGAGATTCTGTCGCAGGCAATACAGCGTTGTGCCTCTGAGATAGTATCGGAAACAACGGTGGCTACCGTCCCCCTCCCCAGTGACGAGATGAAGGGAAGGCTTATCGGGAGGGAGGGGCGTAATATAAGAGCCCTGGAGCAGGCTACCGGGGTTGACCTGGTCGTTGATGACACCCCGGAGGCAGTGACCCTATCCTGCTTTGACCCGGTGCGGCGAGAGATAGCCCGCCAGGCTTTAACCAAGCTTATCCTTGATGGTCGCATCCACCCCGCCCGAATTGAAGAGGTAGTAGCCAAGACTAAGGAGGAGGTGGAACAAGCTATCTATAGCGCCGCAGAGCAGGCAGCCTACCAAACCGGGGTGCACGGGCTGCGCCCTGAGCTAATCAAGCTACTTGGTCGGCTTAAGTACCGTACCAGCTATGGACAGAATGTGCTAGCCCACTCCACTGAGGTTGCTCACCTTGCCGGCATGATTGCCGGGGAATTGGGGGCTAATGTTACCACCGCCAAGAGAGCCGGGCTACTTCATGACATTGGCAAAGCAGTAGACAGAGAGGTAGAGGGGCCCCATGCTGCCATCGGGGCTGACCTGGTTAAGCAATGGGATAAATCCCCTGAGGTTGTCCAGGGCATCGCTGAGCACCACCTTGAGACTGATACTACCGGCATCTGGGGCTTTATTGTGGCGGCGGCTGATGCTATTAGTAGCGCCAGACCCGGAGCCAGGCGTGAATCCCTTGAGAGCTACCTGAAGCGGCTAAAAGCACTCGAGGATATAGCCAATAGCTTCAAGGGGGTGGAGAAGTCCTACGCCATTCAAGCCGGTCGTGAGATTAGAATCCTGGTTAAGCCGGAGGAGATTGATGACCTTGGGGCAATGAGGCTGGCCCGGGACATCGTTAAGAAGATAGAGGAGGGTCTGGCGTATCCGGGGCAGATAAAGGTTACCGTCCTCAGGGAGACAAGAGCCGTAGACTATGCGAAATAGGAAAGATAGTGCTGATACTGGCAGTAGGTGACCTCGTGGGCAGACCGGGGAGGAGGGCGATAAGCCAGCTTTTGCCCGGTCTGCGTCAGCAATACGGTTTAGACCTGGTTATTGCCAACGCCGAGAATGCCGCTGGCGGCTTGGGGCTAACCCCAGATACCGCTAAGGAGCTACTTGACAGCGGCATTGATGTACTGACCTCAGGTAACCACATATGGGCTGAGAAGGAAATCATACCCTACCTTGATGGTGATATGCCCATCCTCCGCCCCTTAAACTACCCCACGGGGGTGCCGGGTAAAGGGTATGTAACCATTGGTCGGGTGGCAGTGGTCAATCTGATGGGGAGAACCTTTATCGGCAATCTTGATTGCCCGTTTAGAGCTATGGACCAACTGCTAGCCAAGCTTGAGCAAAAGGTTATCATCGTTGATTTCCACGCTGAGGCAACATCAGAGAAGGTAGCCATGGGCAGATATCTGGACGGGAGGGTCAGCGCCATCCTCGGCACCCACACCCACGTCGGGACTATTGATGCCCAGTTACTGCCTCGGGGCACTGCCTATGTTACTGACATAGGTATGACCGGTCCAATAGACTCGGTTATAGGTGATGACGCCGAGGCGGTAATTCAACGCTTTTTGACCGGAATGCCCCATCGCCTATCCGTGGGTAAGGGTAAAACTGTCCTTAATGCTATTCTGGTTAAGGTGGCTGATGACACGGGCAGGGCAATAAGCATTGACCGAATCTACCGGGAGGTGGAATAGCAATGAGCCGGGTAGACCTCCATATCCACTCCACCGCCTCCGACGGTAAACTCACCCCGGCAGATATTGTCCGGGAGGCAGCGGAGAGGGGGCTAAGCTTTATCGCCCTGGCTGACCATGACAGCATCGACGGGATTGCTTCCGCCCAAGCCACAGCTTGTGCCTTTCCCGGGCTAAAGGTTATACCCGGCGTTGAAATCAGCACCGATGTCCCTCAGAACGAGGTTCATGTTCTGGGCTACTTCATAGATTATACCGACTCCGAGTTCAACACCACCCTCGCTAGGTTTAAAAACTCACGACTTCAGCGAGGGCAAAAGATGGTGGCGAAATTAAACAAGCTGGGTATCAACATTGACTGGCAACGGGTCAGGGAGATAGCCGGCGGTAGCTCTATCGGGCGCCCCCATATTGCCCAAGCCATGCTGGAGAAGGGTTATATCACCTCATTTAAGCAGGCATTTAGTGAGTATATAGGTCATGGCCGTCCTGCCTATGTTGAGCGGGAAAAGATGACCCCTGAAGAGGCGGTGGAACTAATAATTAAGGCCGAAGGGTTGCCCGTGCTCGCCCACCCGTTGACCCTCACCGACCCGGAGGCGATGACTGTGGAGCTAAAGGAGGTGGGGCTGGTAGGCATTGAGGCTTACTATAACGGCTATACTACAGAGGAAATAAGTAGACTGCTAGCACTCGCCGAGAAGTATAAGCTTATTGTCACCGGTGGCAGTGACTACCACGGGCTGGACCCCACTGAAACTGCCATTGGTGACGTTGATTTGCCAATGGAAGCAGTGGAGCAACTTATAGCTCTGGCGAAACAAAGAAAGCCCAAACTTAGATTATGAAGGAAGCCTATTTCGTCCTATTACTATTAGGTAGCTATCTCCTCGGTTCAGTCCCAGCAGCCTATCTGGCAGCTAAGTGGTCGCGGGGGATAGACATTAGACTTTATGGCAGTGGTAATATCGGCGCCACCAACCTACTAGGGTTAACCGCCAGATGGATTGCAATTGTGGTAATTATCTTTGACTTAGGCAAAGGAATGGCAACGGTGTGGGTAGCTGAGCTAACAGGTCTGGATGTTGCCCAGCAGGTAGCAGTAGGGCTAGCGGCAATTATCGGACATAACTGGCCAGTCTTTCTCCGCTTTAGCGGCGGTAGAGGGCTACTGGCTACCCTGGGAGTAGCCTTTTTCCTCCCGCTAATAAACGGTCTTGTGCCATGGGAGTTTATTGGCTTTTGGGCTTTTGCCGCAATTTTTTTCTTCACTATTCACAACGTACCACTAGGAACCGGCACTGGCGTAGCTGCCATGCCCCTGATTAGCTGGGGACTTGGTGAGCCGCTACCAATAACCCTGGGATTTTTAACTATGTTTCTAATACTCGTTATCCGGCGACTAACTGCGCCAAAAACCTCACTTACGGCATCGGTATCTCCCCGTCAGCTACTGCTTAACCGACTGCTCTTTGACCGTGACATAAGGGATAGGAAAGCCTGGCTACGTCGGCAACCCCTCAAGCAGAAAGGGAAGCAGTAGAAAAGTCAGGCATTTATCACCCCTACTCTTTTTAGCAGCTAGGGCTGCCCGTATTTGTCGCGAAGGGTTCTCCTCAGAACCTTGCCCGTGGAGGTCTTAGGCAGTTCTTCTTTAACAAAGATTATTGTGCTAGGGCGCTTATAGCCAGCCAGCCTGGGACGACAGAAGTCAATAATCTCCTGCTCGTTGGCTGTTTCCCCCTTTTTGAGCCTTATTATAGCCCTGACCTGCTGACCCCATTCAAGGTCTTTGACACCAATCACCGCTGCCTCTTCAATCTTGGGATGGGTGGAAAGGACGCTTTCCACCTCGTCAGGACCAATATTCTCGCCTCCCCTGACGATAACATCGTCGCCACGCCCGGTAAGATAGATATAGCCCTCATCATCCTTATAACCCAGGTCGCCAGTGCGATACCACCCATCGGCGGTAAAAGCCTTTTTGGTCTTTTCCTCGTCTTTCCAGTAGCCCTTCATTATTCTCGGGCCTCGGACTACAATCTCCCCAATCCCCCCAACAGGCAATTCTTTGCCATTTTCATCTCGGACTTGAATTTCCACATCATCCATCGGTAGCCCAATAGAAGTAGCTAGCCTCTTTAACTTCTTTTCTCTCTCCGGCTCAGTCTCTTTTCCGGTGATTATCTGGTCTTCAGCCCTCAGGGCAGCTATTGTTGACGAGGTCTCGGTACCGCCAAAGGCATTGATAAGGGCTCTACCGGGGAAACGCTCAATCGCCTTCTTCAGCACCTCATAAGGACAGGCGGCGGCACCATAGGTTACCACTCGGACGCGGGAAAGGTCATATTTATCAAAGTCGGGATAGTCAACAATTCGCTTGAGCATGGTGGGTACTACCATCACTCGGGTAGCCTTCTCCCGCTGTACCGTTTCAAACCACTCCTTTTCATCAAACTGCCGCATCAAGGCAATGGTTCTGCCTCCGTAGACGCCAGCCATCAAGGCTTGCATTCCCGCCACATGATAGAGGGGCATGCAAAGCACATTCGTCTCGGCTGGTGCCTCAATGTTAGGGGGGTCAACATTGGTCAGGACGTAGGAGCTATAGGCGTTATTATCTTGAGGAACGCCCTTGGGGAATCCAGTGGTTCCGGCGGTAAACATAAGCATGGCTATATCTTCGTCTTTTACCTCGGCGAAGGTCTTTTCCTCCGGCTCACCTGAGGCAATAAGCTCATCATAGCCCAGCATCCCCTTGTCTTCACCACCAATGATAATAAAATGCTTCACCGAGGGAAGCCGGGAGCGGACACTACTCACCATATCGGCGTAGCGGCTGCCGACAAAAAGAATTTTAGGCTCAGCCTTATTCACTAGGTATGTTAGCTCCTCCTCCCTTATTCTGAAGTTGAGGGGGACGAAGATACCCCCTAACCTTGTAGTAGCAAAACAAGCCTCTACAAACTCATTGCAGTTGACCTCAATGATGGCGGCTCGCTCCCCCTTTCCCAGTCCCAGCCGGCTTAGAGAATCGGCAAGGCGATTTACCCTCTCCTTGAGTTGGGCATAGCTATATCGCTTTCCGCCAAAGGCGATAGCCGTTCTCTCTGGAACGAGCATCGCCGATAAGTCAAGAAACTCAGTTATAACCATTCTCTACCTCCGTCAAATACCGGCTCTTTCTCTCACCTTGTCCACTATTTGGGACATTGCCTCCCCAGCCCTAGCCCTGATCAGGACAGTAGCCTCCCCGTCCATCGGGGTAGAGCTGAGGTTGATGATGACTAGCTTGGCTCCGGCTTGATGGGCGTAGATTGGCATATAGGCGGCAGGGTAGACAACTAAGGTTGAGCCAATGACAATAAACAGGTCACAGCTAGATGAGCGGTGGGTTGCTTCCTCAAGCACATCTGAGGGCAAGGGTTCGCCAAAGAAGACAGCGTTCGGCTTCAAGATGCCGTGGCAGACCTCACAATCGGGGATTTCCTCACCCTTATCCAGCCTAGCTTTAATCTGGTCAAAGGGATATTGCCGACCACAGCCCAGACAAACTGCCAACTGCATATTGCCATGGAGCTCAAAAACCATTTCTGGGGGCACCCCCGCCTTCTGGTGAAGGTTATCCACATTCTGGGTAATGACACAATCAAGCCTGCCCAATTGATAAAGCTCGGCAATAGCATAGTGGGCGAGGTTTGGCTCAGCCAGAGTAGTTAGATGCCCCTCCCCGAGCATCTGCCACTGCTTTCTCCTCGCCTTAGGGTCGGAGACGAACTTCTGATAGGTGAAGTCATCGGGGTCAAACCGGCTCCAGATTCCACCAGGGCTACGAAAATCGGGAATCCCTGACTCAGTGCTAACACCGGCGCCAGTAAAGACCACAATCTTTTTGGCATTAATAATCAGGTCAGCCACCCTTTGGGCAAGGGCATCAAGGTTTTGTTCCGCCAACAATCTCCTCCTATCTTAGTGTAACGAGGCGACCAGTCTTGCCTCAAGCTCCAAGCCCTCCACCAAACTCAGGTCAAGCCCCCTAATAATAGCCTGCTTGGCATAGCTTACCGCCCTGGGGTCAAACTGGGCAATCCTTCTAGCCAGCCTCTCGGCTTCAGGTAGCAGCTCCTTTCGGGGCACTAGCTGGTTAACCAGCTTAAGGTTATACGCCTCCTCAGCCCCAATCCACCGCCCCGATAGTAATATTTCCAGTGCCTTAGACCCACCGATTACTCGGGGCAGGGTCTGGCTACCACCAGCGGCGGGGATTATGCCCAGCGCCGGCTCGGGCAAACCAAACTGGGCATCCTCTGACGCCAGCCTGATATCACAGCATAGGGCTATCTCTATCCCTGAACCCAAGACATAGCCGTGAACGGCGGCAATCAGCGGCTTGGCGATACTCAAGAAAAGCCCCCAAACATCCCGCTCCCAGCGCGCCTGCCGGGCAATTATGGGAGAGGGGGCAGTTAAAAATTCACTAAGGTCAGCCCCAGCACAGAACGCCCTCTCCCCAGCACCCCGAAATATGCCAACCTTAACCTCAGGGTCATCCCTGAGCGCGCCTAGCACCTGGTAAAGCTCGTCCCTCATCTTAATGTTATAGGCGTTCAAGGCATGAGGTCGGTTGAGGGTAACATAAGCTAAACTATCCTTCTTTTCGTAGATAATGGTCTCAAAATTGCTCATTGGTTTTTTATTAAGAGAACCTTCCCCCTCCCCCCTTTTAAACAGTTCTCCTTCTTCCCATACCCACCCGCCCAAAAGGGTTACACCCTCTTAGACTCCCTTTAATATTTACTTTCCCTTAAATTTTGGCGGTCTCTTCTTGAGGAAGGCGGTGACGCCTTCGGTCCGGTCAACGGTGGTATGGATTAAGAAATAAAGGTCAGCCTCAAGGCGGAGCCCCTGCTCCAGGGTTAAGTCCAACCCCTTATTTACTGCCTCCTTAATAAACCTTAGGGCAATGGGGGCTTTAGCGGCTATAGTTCTGGCTAAGGCCTCAGTCTCAATAGCTAGGTCTGCCCCCTTAACTACCTTACTGACCAGCCCAATCCTAAGTGCCGCTTCAGCAGTTATAATTTCAGCGCTAAGGACTAACTCCAGGGCTTTGCCCCGCCCCACGATGCGCGGCAGGCGCTGGGTGCCACCATCAAAAGGGATAAGCCCACTAGCTACCTGGGGGAAGCCAAATTTCGCCCTATCTGAGGCGAGCCTAATATCGCAGCTCAAGGCTAGCTCCAGCCCCTGCCCCAGGGCATCCCCATTTATGGCGGCAATAACCGGCTTCTGGATACTGGCTAAAGCATTGGCAACATTATACCTCGTGCCCGATTTCTCAACTCCACTGCAGAAGGCTTTATCGCCGGCACCGGTAATAGTAACAACATAGATATCATCGTCCTGACTTATCTTAAGGCAAAGAGCTTCCAGCTCCTGAGCTAGCTTGAGGTTAATGCTGTTACCAGCCTCAGGGCGGTTAAGGGTTATATAGCCGATATGGTCTTTTTTGGTGTAGATAACTGTGGAATAGGGCATAGGCTCATCCCCAGCTACCAATCTTAACTGACTTGGCTACTAGCGTCAAGGATTTTTATTAACCCTATCCCCTTTATCCCCTTCCCCTTGTTAAGGGGAAGGGGAAGATTTTTTAGGGTGCTGAGGGGGATGGGTTTCTGGAAAATTGGCAGAGGTCACTTAAGCAGCATTGAGGGCAGAGGGGGCGGGGGCGGCAGACTTTTTTACCCAAGCAAACCAGTAGAGCGTGGTATTCATTAAATAATCCGGCATCGGGCGGCAGATGGTTCATAAAAAGGGTCTGATAGGCAACATAGCTATTTTTATCTGGAGCAAGTCCAACACGGTTGATAATGCGACGGGTATAAGCATCAATAACGAAGATTGGTTTACCTGCAGCATAAAGTATTATTGAATCGGCCGTCTCCTGCCCGATGCCATGGATGGAGAGGAGCTGCTGGCGCAGGTCATCAATATTGGTAGTGAATAACTTATCAAGGTCGTCATCATAGTGATTACCCAGCCAATAGGCAAAGGACTTGAGCCTTCGCGCCTTGGCATTATAGTAACCGCAGGGGTGAACCAGGGTGGCAAGTTTGGAGATGGGGAGGTCTCGCAGCGCCCGGGGTGACAGCGCCTTAGCTGAGCGGAGATTGGCAATAGCCTTTTCCACATTGCCCCAGGCGGCTGACTGGGTGAGTATGGCACCGACCACTACCTCAAATGGCTCCTGTGCCGGCCACCAGTGCTGGGGACCATAGTAAGCTAAGAGTCGGCGATAGATATTTAATAATGCCTGACCCATTGATTGGCTATCCAACGTATAGCTATTCCAGAGGGGTAAGAGTTAAGAGCTTCTTGGCAATCTCAGGATACTTGGCGATAAAGAGCAGTTCATCTTCAACCAGAGGCTTTTGTGCCTCAACATTGGCATATCTTACCAATTCTAGAATTTCGTTGGCTTCTTCCTTACTTTTGAATGTTACCTCCATCTTCCCCATTATGTGACTGAAGCCCGATATTCCACTATATTGCCCGGCAATAATCTCCCTCCCCGTTTCCACCTCCACTGGCTCGCCCCGTCCCAGCTCTTCAAAGCCATATAGCTCATAATTTTCCGGGTCTTTTAGCACGCCATCAGCATGAATACCTGAGGAATGAGCAAAGGCATTAGCGCCAACACCGGGCTGATTTATTGGAATCGGCACACCAAAGGCGTAGCTAGCAAACTTAGCTATCTTATACGCCATAGATAATTTAACCTTACCCGCTAGTTGATATTTTTCAGCGAAACCCTTAGATTTAGTTGCCGCCAGGATAACCGCTACCAGGTCGGCATTCCCCGCCCTCTCCCCGATACCATTGATGGTGGTATTGATATAAGCATCCTGTCCACCATCTATTGCTCCTTTGGCTCCGGCAATGGAATTAGCCACCGCCATCCCCAGGTCACCATGACAGTGAATCTCAATAGGCAGGCTGACATTTTCTGCCAATGCCTTACAGGTTTCATAGATAGTTAACGGGTTATCATAACCAAGGGTATCACAGTACCTGAGTCTATCCGCCTTATGCTCTTTAGCGGCAAGACCAAATTTAATTAAATAATCTAGGTCGGTCCGTGAGGCATCTTCAGCATTGACCCCGATACTCCCGGTACCGTGTTCCCGAGCGGCATCAACCGCCTCGGTCATCTCTTTTATAATGTCATCCTTCGTCCTTCTCCCCTGGAACTTGCCATAAATCATCTGGTCTGATGTAGATATAGAAAGGTTTAGATGGCGGATTTTCGGCACCAGCTTAAACGCTGTCTCAACATCGCTGGCGATAGCCCTTATCCACCCCTCAAGACGAATAGGCTTGAGCACTCCCATCCCAGCCAGTTCCAGGTTAGCCTCTAGGTAGTGGGACTCGTGCCTGGTGGTGGGAAAGCCAAACTCGGACTGAAATACCCCCATCTCATTCAGGTAGATATTTATCATCGTCTTTTCCAGCTTGGACAGACCAAGCTTGGCGGTTTGCACCCCGTCCCGATTGGTTACGTCAATAAGATAAATCTTGGACATAAATCTACTCCTGCGAGATTTAATAATAGCATATATTTACCATCTCTAGCAACCTATCCCCCTTGCCCCCTTAATTTTTAGAACCCCATCCCCTGTATCCCCTTCCCCTTGACAAGGGGAAGGGGAAGATTTTTTCTGAAGAGGGACTTCCGTCCCTCTTAAACTCCCTATAATGTATTTGGGGCTTCGCCCCCTCTCTTTTATTTCCCCCCTCTTGTTGAGGATAAACCTCCTCGGGAGCGACGAAGTCTCTCCAAGGTCTCTCCCCTCTCTTGGAGGAGACTAGCTCAGTGGGGTATTTAAGAGGGGCATCAGCCCCCTTTGAAAGAATAACCAAAATAAAGGGGTGTTTAAGAGGGGCGTTAGCCCCTCTTCTATAAAATACTTCCCCCTCTCCTTGAAGGAGAGGGGGATTAAGGGGGTGAGGTCACCATAATAAATTCGGCTTATGTTCAGCCGAGCCTATCTTATGCTACAATGGGCTTATAATATCCCCTGTATTTAGAATATTCAGGGAGGACCATGCCTCAATTAGATCCGGTTATCAGCATTGTCATACTACTGGCAGCCGCCTTGGTTGGGGGAATGATAGCCCACCGACTGAGGCAGCCAGTAATATTGGGTTACCTTGTAGTCGGCGTAGCGGTGGGTCCCCACGCCCTTGGGCTGGTGAGCGACCTGGTGCTCATTGAGGCGGTGGCAACCATGGGTGTTGCCCTGCTAATGTTCACCCTAGGACTGGAAATCTCTATCAGCCAATTGCGACAGGTGGGCAAGGTGGGGCTGTGGGGTGGCATAGCTCAAATTCTGGTTACCTTTGTCTTAGGCTTAGCGGTTGGTATTATCCTGCTAAAGTGGTCTTTGTCCCAGGCGGTAATATTAGGGCTGGTTATCTCCCTCAGCAGCACCATGGTCTGTCTCAAAATATTGATGGAGAGAGGCGAGCTAGACTCGGTGCACGGGCGGATTATGATTGCCATTCTTATTCTTCAGGACATTAGCGTAGTCCTGATGGTAATAGTAATGCCCCTTCTGGGCGGTAGGCTGGAAAACCTGCCACTGGCTCTGGCTATAGCCGTAGGGAAGGCAGCCCTTCTTGTCGGGATAGCGATTGTATCGGGGCTCTGGGTACTGCCCTGGTTGATGGGCAGGGTTGCCGGAGTCCGGTCCCGGGAGTTGTTTTTGCTAACCGTCCTGGTTTTGTGCCTGGGGGCAGCAGTGGGTACTTATATTTTTGGACTTTCGGTGGTCTTTGGCGCCTTTGCCATCGGCTTGGTGCTGCGGGAAACAAGATTTGCCCACCAGGCTTTGGCTGAGATTACCCCACTGCGAGATATCTTCGCTACCCTATTCTTCATCTCCCTAGGCATGCTCATAAGCCCCCGGTTTATAATTGACCACTGGGCTTCAGTGGCAGTATTGGTAGCTATCATTATTGTCATAAAATTCCTGGTTGTTTTTGGCATTATCCGCCTCTTTGGCTATAGCGGGAGGATAGCTTCCTTGGCGGGAGCTGGTCTTTTCCAGATTGGAGAGTTTAGCTTCATTCTGGCGCAGGGTGGAATGAATACGGGCATAATCTCCGAGCAGCTTTACTCCTTAATCCTTGCCAGCGCTATTATCACCATGATATTGACGCCGCTATCTATGAGCCTAACCTCCTGGTTATATCCCAAACTGGTGCGAGCTCCAGCCGGTCTGGTGGCTGAAGAAGCTTCTGCCCTGCCTGTTTCTGGCTCGTCTGAGGTGGTGAACCCAGTGGTAATTGCTGGCTATGGGAGGGTGGGGCAAAATATTGCCCAAGGTTTAAAAGATGCCGGGATACCTCATACCGTTATTGAGATTGACCCTGAGCTTATTTTTAGGCTAAGATGTAGCGGGATAGCCTGTATTTATGGAGACGCCAGCAATGCTCATGTTCTGGTTCAGGTGGGCTTAAAAAAGGCTAAGGCACTGGTAATAACCTTTCCTGACCCGCTAGCGGTGATGACCACTGCCCAGGCTGCCCTAAGGATTAACCCCAGGCTTAAAATCGTGGCACGGGCTCACCGAGCTAGAGAAGCTGAGTTGCTTAAGAGTCTAGGAGTCAAGGAACTGGTAAGTCCGGAGTATGAAGCCAGTCTTGAATTTCTACAGAGAATCTTAGCGGTCTCTGGTTGGAGAAAGGCTGACATCAAGCGGACTTTGGCTGCCTTACAACAAGATAGGGAAATCGCCGAATTTAGCTCCGAGGAAGAAGAATTGTAGGAATGACTAGCGGGGGTTCTAGTGAGTAAAACCAAGGTAGGCATTATCAATGTTACCGGCTATACCGGGGTTGAGCTGGCAAGACTACTCTCCCAGCACCCGGAGGTAAAGCTCACCTCAGTTACCGGGCGGGGTGCCGCCGGTAAGAAGCTAAGCGCTGTCTTCCCTCACCTGGCTGGGCTAGACCTAACTATTGCCGCCGAGCTGGGGGATGTGGAACTGGTCTTCTCCGCCATGCCCCACAAAGAAAGCGCTAAAGAGGTAATACCATTACTCAAGAAGGGTATTAAGGTAGTAGATATCAGCGCCGATTTCAGGCTAAAAGAGGCTTCAGAATATGAGCACTGGTACGGTTTTTCTCACCCCGCCCCCAGGCTACTGGAGCAAGCGGTCTACGGGCTTCCCGAGCTCTACCGCCCGGAGATAAAAAAAGCCCAGCTGGTAGCTAACCCCGGTTGCTACCCCACAGGGGCTATCTTGGCTTTAGCCCCGGCGGTAAAGGCAAAATTAATTGAGCTAGATATTATCATTGATAGCAAATCGGGCGTCTCCGGGGCGGGCAGAACCCTCAGTCTGCAAACCCACTTCTCCGAAGCCAATGAAGATACCTCCGCCTATGCCCTAGAGGGACACCGCCATCTGCCTGAAATCGTCCAAGAGCTAAGGCTGCTTTCCGGGGGAAAGTCACTGTCGGTTACCTTTGTCCCTCACCTTGTGCCCATGACCAGGGGAATCTTAACTACCTGCTATGTCCCCCTCGTCTCGGGCAAGGATGAAAAGCGGGTGAAAGAGCTATATTTAGACTTCTACAAGGACGAGCCATTTGTCAGGGTGGTTGACTCTCCACCCCACACCAAGCATACCCTGGGTAATAACCTCTGTCTGGTCTACCCTACTATTGACCACAGGGCGGGGAGGCTCATCGTTATTAGCTGTATTGATAACTTGGTTAAAGGGGGGAGCGGGCAAGCCGTCCAGAATATGAACCTAATGCTCGGCCTGCCCGAAAATACCGGGCTGGGGGCGTTGGGCATCTACCCCTAGATGAACAGGGGACACATCACCAGGGTAATGGTGCTCAAAAGCTTGACCAGCACGTGAAGTGAAGGCCCGGCGGTATCCTTAAACGGGTCGCCCACGGTATCGCCAACCACCGCCGCGGCGTGAGTAAAAGAGCCCTTGCCGATTGGCTTGCCCTTCTCGTCCTTGAGCTGGCCGTCCTCAATAAACTTCTTGGCATTATCCCAGGCACCACCGCCGTTGTTCATAAAGGACGCCATCATAATACCAGCGATGGTGCCCACCATGAGCAGAGCCGCCACCACCATCGCTGAGTCATAACCGGCAAATGGTTTAAAGATAACGCCAATAACTACCGGGGCAACCACTGGTAATAGCCCGGGGAGAATCATTCCCCGGAGCGAAGCTTGAGCCGTAATATCAACCGCCCGGGCATAATCCGGTCTCGTTTTGCCGGTAAGAATTCCGGGGAACTCACGAAACTGACGTCTTACCTCCTCAATGATCTTGCTTGCCGTAGTGCTCACCGCCCGTATTGCCCAGGAGCTAAATAGAAAGACAAGCATAACCGCCAGAAGGGCACCAACGAAGACCTCCACCCGGGCGATGTTCACAATGTCATACTTGCCTTCTGCCCCGAAACGAAGCAGGGAAACCCGGTCTAGATATGCCTGAAATAGGAGGAAGGCAGCTAGCCCCGCCGAGACCATGGCATATCCCTTGGTCAGCGCCTTAGTAGTATTGCCCACGGCATCAAGGCGGTCGGTGATGCGGCGTATCTTCGCTCCAGCCCCAGCCATCTCGTTAATACCATTAGCATTATCGGTTATCGGCCCGAAGGTATCCTCAGACAGAATATAGGGGCAGGTCATCAACATGCCCATGGTCGCCACTGCCGTGCCGAAGGCACCGGCACCAGGCAGCCCGGTCATTGTCCCCAACCAGTAAGAAAGTAGCAGGGCGACACCAATGACCACGGCAGTAGCCAGGGTAGTCTCAAAGCCGACCGAAGTGCCGGTAACAATATTGGTCGCGGCACCGGTTCGCGAGGCATCAGCGATTGACCTAACCGGTCGGTACCGGGCTTCAGTGTAATACTGGGTGATATAGACCACAGCCACGCTGGTTAGTATACCAACCGCTCCAGCACCGAAGAGCCACCACCAGTGGATTGGATATTTGTCGGTGTTCAGCATCAGCGGCACGGTTATCAGCATACCAACGATACTCAGGGCAATGGCAACATAATAGCCACGGTTGAGGGCATTCATCGGGTTCTCATCTTCACGAGGACGAACACAAATTATACCTATAACCAATGGGAATAAAATCCAGGCAACATTCCCGGTAATAGCATAGACAACAATACCCAGTATCATTGCCCCAATATTCTCCGCCGCCGTGGACTCAAAGAGGTCAGCACCACGCCCGGCGCAGTCGCCAACGTTATCGCCAACCAAATCGGCGATAACCGCCGCATTGCGCGGGTCATCCTCAGGTATACCGGCTTCAACCTTACCCACAAGGTCAGCCCCCATATCAGCGGCTTTGGTATAAATACCACCGCCGAGCTGAGCAAAGAGGGCAACGAAGCTGGCGCCAAAACCAAAACCGACGATAAGGTGAGGAGCAATGGCAGGGGTGTTTGCCCCACCGTAAGCAAAATAGATGGCGGTTACCCCAAGCAGAGATAGAGCCACGACGAGAAAACCGGGGACAGCACCACCACGCAAGGCTACATTAATTGCCTCTTCTAAACTACGTTGAGAGGCGCTAGCACAGCGGGCATTGGATTTCACCGCGATATACATCCCAATAAAGCCGGAGACGGCGGAGCAGAAAGCACCAGTTAAAAAAGCGACGCCTGTCCTCCAGCCAAGACCTAAAGCCGTTACCCCCAGCCTTGCCAGTTCGTCAGGGCTACTAAGGACAGCCACCAAAACACTTATTACTGCCGCTATGGCAACTGAAATTAAGCCGATGGTGCCATATTGGCGCTTCAAGAAAGCCCAGGCTCCCTCAAAAATCATGCCCCCAATCTCTTCCATTTGTGGAGTCCCTAGGGGACGCCTCAGAACATTTCTCGCCAGCAATATGGCGAAGATTATAGCTACTATTCCAGCCACGGGCACAACCCAAAAAATGCCTGGCATATTCCCTCCTCTAGGCAAATAATCGTCAAGATTATACCACACCGATAACCCCTAATGGTAGGACAAAAACATTGTTCTTAAACTTTCTGCACCTCACCCCCTTTTCACCCTAAAAAATCTGTGATTTTTCAGGGAACCCGAATTTCTTATGGTAACCTCACCCCCTTTCCCCCTCTCCTTCAAAGGAGAGGGGGAAGTTTTTTCTGAAGAGGGACTTCGTCCCTCTTAAACACTCCATTAAATTAGGCTCATTATCAAAGGGAGAGGGACTTCACCCTTCTTAGATACTTGTAATTGAGTAAGCTCTCATCAAGGGAGGAATAAAAAAGAGGGGGGCGTAAGCCCCCTCTTAAAACTACTTCCCCCTTCCCCTTGCTAAGGGGAAGGGGGATAAAGGGGGATGGGGTTAATACTAACTCAAAAATTGCCTCTTCAGCTTAGCTCTGTTATGCTTGACTAGATGGCGAGCAGCAACCGCTTCCGCGGTATAGATTACATCAAGATTACTATCTTGGGTTTTGCTATCGCTGCCCTCTGGGGCAGCCTGCATACCATTATTTTACCGCTACGGCTGCTGGACTTTGCTGCCGAGCCAGAAAAGAATACCTACCTCGGACTGCTTACCTTTACCGGCTTAATTGTGGCCATGGTAGTCCAGCCCATAGCCGGAGCCATCAGCGACCGCTCCGGTTTTGGCTGGGGGCGACGCCGACCCTACATCCTGCTCGGTGCAATGCTGACAATATTCCTGCTCCCTGGAATAGGGCTGTATAATAGCTTTATTGCCATCCTCATCGCTTACTGTCTATTGCAGATTAGCAGCAATATTGCCCAGGGTCCGTATCAGGCGTTTATTCCCGACCTAGTGGCAGAGACAAAGAGGGGGCTAGCCTCAGGGGTAAAGAGTCTACTTGAAATATTGGGCGGGGTCGCCCTGCTATACCCAATAGCCCTGTTTATGGACTGTTACTCCACTAGTAAAGAGGGCTTCTGGCTATGGTTAGCTTTGGTGATGTTGGCTTTTGTCCTGCTGATAGCGATGACTATAACTGTGTTAGCAGTTAGGGAGCGACCCGGACGCGGCACTCAATTGCCGTTATTATCAGCCCTGAGCCAAAGTTTTAGGATTGATGTCAGGGCAAACCGTGACTTTATCTGGTTTCTTTTCTCCCGTCTCCTCTTCTTTATAGCGTTCACTGCCATGCAGACCTTTGCTTTATATTTCTTACGGGACGTTGTTGGTGTAGCTAGCCCGGCGGCAGCAACAGCAAGGTTTTCACTAGTAGCTGTTGCTGGCATGCTAGCTGCTGTCTACCCGGCGGGGCGCATCTCGGATAGAGTGGGGCGCCGACCCATTGTCGTCTGTTCCGGGCTTATTGGTGCCCTGGGCGTTGGCTTGGTGTTCTTCTTCCCAACGAGTTACCCAATGATAATGTTCTGCGGTGGATTCGTGGGAATCTCATTTGGCGCCTTTATGAGCACCAACTGGGCTTTAGCTACCGATCTGGTGGTCAAGGGTGAGGAGGCAAGATACCTTGGTCTCACCAATCTGGCTAACGCCGGTGGCAGTGCCCTAGCCCGCCTCGTCGGACCAATAATTGACTCGGTCAATGCCTATAGCCCGGGGTGGGGCTACCTGGTGATGCTTGCTATTTGCTTTGTCTGCTTTGTCGCTGCTTCACTGCTGCTGATGAAAATTAGAGGCATGTCAACCAAAGTAAGGTAGCACCACGTGCCATCCCAGGGCAGCCAGCACGATAAAAACTACATATAATATGGTCCTGCCCAACCAGCAGACAAGGATAAACTTCCATAGGGGAAAGCGAAGGATGCCGGCAGCCAAACCAACCAGGTCAAAGAATAGGGGGAAGAGGGCAAAAATAAAGATAGCTAAAGCCCCCCACCTCTTTACCCAGCCGACCAACCTCCAGTATAGCTTGCTATTCTCAACAATACCGCGCCCCGTGTAGCCAACCATATAGCCCACAATCTCACCAATAGCCGCCCCCACACCACCAGCCAGCCCCACCATAACCACCCCCGCCAGCCCGCTAGCTGGGTAAAAAATAACACCCAAGCCGGTAAGTAATGTAAGGACTGTCCCGGGTAAAAGTATAGAGGCATTTCCAATGAGGCTAATCAAAAAGGCACCAAAATAGCCATAACCCTCAAGTCCGGCAATCAGCTCCGGATTACGCCCAAAGAAAAAGAGGGCAACACTAATCGCCAGGACAAGGAGCAAGGCGAGAAGGAGGATAAGCCTCTTCTTCAGCCCGGCTTTCTTGTTGGCAGTTATCTTGTTCACCTTGTAATATTGTAGCACACCGTGCCTATTTGCTATACTCTAGGGCATGCCCCCATCGTCTAGTGGCCTAGGACACCGGCCTTTCAAGCCGGTAACAGGGATTCGAATTCCCTTGGGGGCACCATTATTGCTTCTGAGGTGTTGGCATCATGATAAAAATAAAATGCCCTAAATGTGGTACCGATAGCACTATGTTGCTATCCCAGATAACCTTTGAGGGTCCATACCGTTGCTGGAAATGCAAGGAGACTTTCTCAATCAAAATAGTAGGCAACAAGCTTGAGTCCCTTGAACCCCTCAGCCTGGAGGAATTTGAAAAAAGAATACAGCAAATAGAAGCGCAGAAAGGCAAATCGGGAAAGCCCCCTCAAGACTAGCGTCAGCTTAGAACTTGCCTCTTAACTTTTCGTAGGTCTCGGCTAAGGCTTCAGGCATTACCCTGACATCAGATAGCACCGGCATAAAGTTGGTATCTCCCTGCCACCGTGGCACAACATGAGTATGAACATGCTCCTCCAGCCCAGCCCCAGCCACCTTCCCCATATTTATACCGATATTAAACCCAGCGGGGTTGAACGCCTTTCTTAAAACCCTCAGGCTCCGGGTAACAGTTTCAAAGTGCTCATAAAGCTCTTCCTTGGTCAATCCCTCCAGGGTAGCAACATGGCGGTAGGGGGCTATCACCAGGTGACCGGGGTTATAGGGATAGCTATTCAAAATAATGAAGTTCTTCTTACCGCGGTGCAGGATATAGTTTTTAACGTCACTATCCTGCGTGGGCTTTTCACATAGAAAGCATCCCTTTGCCTTTTCCATCTGGATATACTTTATCCGCCACGGTGCCCAAATCTGCTTCATCTTATTCTCCTTACCACTGGTTAGTGCTATTTTAGTCGGCAATCCTTACCTTTTCAACCTCACCCCCATAATCTTACCCCACGAAATCTTTGATTTCGCGGGGACCCCCTAATCCCCCTCTCCATTCTTGGAGAGGGGGAAGGAGAAGAAAGAGGGGCTAACGCCCCTCTTAGACACCCCCAAAAGCAAAAGAGGCAAAGAGAGGCGAAGCCTCATAGGGTGGGCGGGTGGGAAGTAAGACACTTGCTAAAAGGGAGGGGGATGGGGTTAATAAACAAAAAGTAATTGTAAAAAATAAAGCCATAGTCTATAGTTATATCGCCTTGACCTATCCTAATAATATATTACACCAGGTAACCAAGCCGGCTCGCTATACCGGTGGCGAGTGGAATGCCGTTATAAAGGACTGGGACAAGACCAATATCAAGTTTGCCCTGTGCTACCCCGACCTATATGAAATCGGCATGTCCAATATGGCTTTGCCCATCCTCTACGACATATTAAATCGCCAGGCGGATGTCCTTGCCGAAAGGGTCTATGCCCCGTGGCTAGATATGGAAAGGATAATGCGGGCTTCAGGTATTCCCCTCCTCAGCCTGGAATCCAAACACCAGATAAAGGACTTTGACATCATCGGTTTCTCCTTAGACTACGAACTTACCTACACCAATGTCTTGAACATCCTTGACCTGGGGCAAATACCGGTCCTGACTTCAGAAAGAAATGACTCCCACCCCCTGGTCATCGCCGGCGGTAGCTCGGCACTAAACCCTGAGCCAATGGCTGACTTTATTGACTTCTTTGTTATCGGGGAGGGGGAGGAGGTGGTGCTTGAGCTTCTTAATTGCTTCCGTGAGTGGAAGATAAATAGAGCCTCCAAAAAAGAGTTACTGCGCCAGGTAGCCAAAATCCCCGGCGTCTATGTGCCTAGTCTGTACCAAGTAGAATACCAGGCTGATGGTGTGGTAAAAAGCATTACCCCTACGGTAGCTGAGGCTAAACCGGTTATCCAGCGCCGGCTTGTAGCCAAGCTTCCTCCCCCCGTCACCCGACCGGTGGTCCCCTACATTGAGGTCGTCCACGACCGGGGGGCAGTGGAGATTCAGCGGGGTTGCCCTCGCGGCTGCCGCTTCTGCCAGGCAGGGATTATATATCGCCCGTTGCGCCTGCGCCCCAGGGAAGAGATTATACAGGCGGTGGGGGAGCTTATCTCAAACTGCGGCTATAACGATATTTCTCTAGTCTCGCTAAGCACCAGTGACTACCCCGGCATTGAGGAACTGGTGAGGAGCCTCGTCCATAATTATCCTAACATCACCCTGTCACTCCCCAGCCTCCGCATTGATAACTTCTCGGTAAGATTGATGGACTCCCTCCGCCGCAAGAAGACAGGGCTTACCTTCGCCCCGGAGGCAGGAAGCGAAAGGCTGCGCCGAATCATCAACAAGGGTGCCTCAGAGGACGAAATCATAGAAACCGCCGCCGCTGCCTTCGCCCGCGGCTGGAGGAGCCTCAAGCTTTATTTTATGCTCGGCTTGCCCACCGAGACCAGAGAGGATATTGAGGGGATTGTCCGTCTGGTGGATAAAATCCGTGCTGCGGGCAGGGGAATGCCCCGGGTGAGGGTGAGCCTGTCAACCTTTATCCCCAAGCCCCACACCCCATTTCAATGGGTCGCCCAGGAAGGCGGAGACGAGCTAAACGAAAAGCATGAACTGCTTAAGCGGGGGCTACGCCGAAAGGGGAGCCAGGTCTCCTGGCAAGAGCCAAAGGTAAGCCGGCTTGAGGCAGTACTTTCGCGGGGGGACAGAAGACTGGGTAAGGTCATCCACCGCGCCTGGAAGTCAGGCTCGAGATTTGATGCCTGGGACGAATGCCTTAACTATCAAAATTGGCTTGACGCCTTTGCTGAAAGTGGACTTGACCCTGACTTTTATGCCCGCCGTGAACGCCCTCTGGACGAGCCTTTACCCTGGGCTCATATTGATGTCGGGGTAAGCCCGGACTTCCTCAAACGGGAATACCAGCGGGCGATAGACAGTAAGGAAACCCCCGACTGTCGCCACGAGCCTTGTAATGCCTGCGGACTGGAGCGATTGAGCGCGGATTGTCAGCAAAGGCTAGGCGCTACCTAGCCTCCTTATCAAAACAGGCAATAGCCACCACCCTGTCACCCGGCGCGAGTTCCTGAAGCCTCACCCCCTGGGTGCTCCTGCCCTGGATGCTAATACTCTTTTTGTTGGGGTCTTTCTCCTTCACCGGCGTCTGAAGGATAATACCCTCAGCCGAGATAATCATTAATTGCTGGGAAAGGGAGACAATAGTGGCAGCGGCAACCTTACCCGTTTTCTCAGTGAGCTTAAACGTCTTGACCCCACCCCCCGCCCGATGCTGGCGGGGATAGGCAGCAACCGGGGTCAGCTTACCGAAACCACCACTGGTAACGGCTAATACATAGCCGTCAGGACGGGCAATATCCATCGCCACCACTTGGTCACCAAGGCTGAGATGTATACCACGCACCCCGCCACCGGTTCTGGAGACAGCCCTTAACTCAGACACGGCAAATCTGATTGCCTGCCCTTGCTCAGTGACTAAAAGGGCATCGTCCTGGTCAGTGGCTAAACAGGCGGCCACCAGCTCATCCCCCGGCGCCAGGTCCATGGCAATAAGCCCGCTACTCCGCACCGAAGCAAAACTATCCACCGGTGTCTTTTTTATCTCACCGTGGCGGGTAGCCATTAGTAGATAGGCACCGGGGGTGAAATCAGCCAAGGCTACCATGGCGGTAACCCTCTCATCACCAGCGATAGAGAAAAGGTTAACCACTGCCGTCCCCTTAGCCACCCGGGAGCTATCGGCTGTGATTTCATAGCACTTAAGGTGAAAGACCCGGCCCCGATTGGTGAAGAAAAGTAGGTTGTCATGGGTATCTGCTACCGCCAGAAGTCTTACTGCATCCGCCTCCCTGGTTACCATGCCAATGATACCCTTGCCCCCACGGTGCTGTGACCTATAACTTTTAGCGGCTACCCGTTTAACAAACCCCCGGTTACTGAGGGTAACCACTACGTCTTGATGGGGGATAAGGTCTTCCTCACGAAACTCCACTACCTCCTCCCCACTTATCTCGGTTCGGCGGGGGTCAGCATACTGGGACTTTAACTCAGCTACCTCCTCCTTTATCAGAAGAAGTATTCTCCTTGGGTTAGCCAGAAGGTCTTCCAGATAGGCAATGGTCTTTACCACCTCAGCATATTCATCAAGGAGCTTTTGCCGCTCCAGGTTAGCCAGCCGCCTGAGTTGCATATCAAGAATCGCCTGCGCCTGAGTCTGAGACAGGCCAAAGCCACTCATAAGCTCACTGCGAGCAATCTCAGCCGTCTGCGCCTTCCTGATGGTTGAAATCACCCTGTCTATATTGCCCAGGGCGATTTTAAGCCCCTCCAGGATATGAGCCCGCGCCTTAGCCACCTCAAGGTCAAAGCGGGAGCGCCGGGTGATAACCTCGTGGCGGAAGTCAATAAAATACTGGAGCGCCTCCTTAAGACTGATTACCCGGGGCTGACCATCAACCAGAGCCAGCATATTAATAAAGAAGGCGGACTGCATTGCGGTATATTTATAAAGGTTATTCAGTACCTGCCTTGGTTCTGCCTCCCGCTTCAGCTCAATGACAATACGCATCCCCTGGCGGTCCGACTCGTCACGAAGAGCACTTATTCCCTCAATCCTCTTGTCCTTGGCCAGGTTGGCTATCCTCTCCACCAGGGCCGCCTTATTCGTCTGATAGGGAAGCTCGGTGATAACTATCTGCCGCCGCCCTCCCGCCAGGTCACCGAGGTGAGCCTTAGCCCTGACCACCACCCGCCCATGCCCGGTGGCATAGGCATTCTTAATCTCCTCCCCGCCCAGGATGATGCCAGCGGTGGGGAAATCAGGTCCTTTAACAAACTGGGTAAGCTCGTCAACAGTGGTGTCGGGGTTATCAATGAGGTAAGAGACGGCGTCACACACCTCACCAAGATTATGAGGAGGGATACTGGTAGCCATCCCCACGGCGATACCGGCGCTACCATTGACCAGCAGATTGGGCAAGCGGGTGGGCAAGACCACAGGCTCCTTAAGGCTATTATCAAAGTTGGGCATGAAGTTGACGGTCTCTTTATCAATATCAAGTAGCATCTCCCCGGCAATCTTGGTCAGGCGTGCCTCGGTATAGCGCATCGCTGCCGGGGGGTCATCATCAATGCTGCCGAAGTTGCCCTGTCCATCAACCAGAACATAGCGCATGGAGAAGTCCTGCGCCATACGCACCATGGCTTCATAGACCGGGGCATCGCCATGAGGATGATACTTACCCAGAACCTCGCCGACGATACGGGCGCTCTTCTTGTGGGGGGTGGTATGAGTCAGCCCAAGCCCAGCCATAGCATAGAGAATGCGCCGCTGCACCGGCTTTAACCCATCGCGCACATCGGGCAGGGCACGGGAGACGATGACGCTCATGGCATAATCAAGGTAAGAGCTACTCATCTCATCTTCAATATTTATCGGTCTGGTCTTGCCTGAAACCATGCTGACTTATAACCTCCTACTCCTCGCTGGTAATCTCACCTTCAATCTCAGGAGACTCCTCCTCTGATGTCTCTATATGCTCCAACTCGCGCCTGAGCATTTTATCGCCAAGATAAGGATGAAGGCTCTCGCTTCCCTTCGGCGGGAAGGAAAGCTGCCCTGCCTGAGAAGGGTCTTGATATACCTCCCTGATAATGACGGCTACCCTGTCCTCGGCGGAGCTGACAATGGCACCGGTATACTTGTTCCCTCCCCCAATTAGCTTAATAAGCCGCTGAGCGTGCCTGGGCTCCACCAGCCCCAGATACTCACCGCGGCTATTCTCCACGGCTAAACTTAAGTCATTTACCCGCAAATACACCCTATCACCAGCCACAATCTTAGCTAGCACCTCTCGTGGTGCCAGATGATAAAGGTTAACCACGCCCGCCTTACCTGTCTCTTCAATAAAATGCTGAGGCTCAGCCTTATCCGAATCAGTCTCTGGGGTACCTGTCGCCTCACCTAAATAGGACAAACGGCGAAGATTCTTCTGGGCAATGATATTATACGGGTCAAGCTCTAAAGCCTTGGTGTAGGCTTCCTTGGCCAGTGAGTAGTCGCCGAGCTCAATATAGGCCTTGCCCAGACGGTTATAGGCATCAACATCGTTGGGAAAGCTTTCTATTACCGCCTGGTTAGCCGCCACCGCCTCTCGCCACCGCCCCTGCATCGCCAGGGCGATGGCGTTTTTGCTGCGCTGGCGTCTTAACCTTACCTGTTCCTCTTCCTGATATGCCATCCTTACCTCTCTAACTCGAAGGCACGGTGTAAAGCCTGAACTGCATCCTTGACCCTGGCTTCATCAATAATACAGGTTATCCTTATCTCCGAGGTAGTAATAAGCTGAATGTTTATCCCCTTTTCACTAAGGGCGCCAAACATCCTGGCGGCGTAGCCCGGGGTATTCTGCATCCCGGTGCCGATAATGCTGACCTTACCCAATTTGGAGTCGCTGACACAATCCCTGGCGCCAATAGACTTAGCTATAGGCTTGACCACCTCTATCGCCTTAGTTAGCTGGCTTTCGGCCACGGTAAAGGTTAAATCGGTAATATTATTGATGCTGGCATTCTGAACAATGGTATCCACGCTGATGTTCGCCTTGGCTAGAGGCTCAAAGATAGAGGCGGCAATGCCGGGGCGGTCGGGGACACCAACCACGGTTATCTTGGCCACATCAAGGTCATGAGCAATACCCCTCACCTTGTTTCTTACTTCCATAGGTACCCCTCCATGAATTAGTGTGCCCGGATTATCATTGAAGCTGGAGGCAACTAGAATCGGGACATTAAATAGCTCCCCGAGCTCAACCGCCCGGGGGTGCATCACCTTAGCCCCGTAGGTTGCCAGCTCCAGCATCTCCTCATAGCCAATCTCCGGTAGTTTTTGGGCTTCAGGGACAATCCTCGGGTCAGCGGTAAAGACCCCCTCAACATCGGTATATATCTGGCATACCCCCGCCCCCAGGCTGACGGCCAGGGCGACGGCGGTAGTATCCGAACCGCCACGCCCCAGGGTGGTTATGTCCATCTCGTCGGTAATCCCCTGAAAGCCGGCAACAATGACGATATTACCCTTGTCCAGCTCTCTGGTTATCCTCTCTGGGTCAACCCTCTGGATTCGGGCTCGGCTATAAACGGCATCCGTCCTTATCCCCGCCTGAGCCCCGGAGAGGCTGATTGCCTCATAGCCCATCGCCTCAAGTGCCATTGCCAAGAGGGTGCAGGAGATAATCTCGCCGGTAGATAGTAACATGTCAAGCTCACGCTCATCGGGGCGCTCGTTAATCTGGTAGGCAAGCCTGATTAGCTCGTCAGTGGTATCCCCCATCGCCGAGACCACGACCACCACCTGGTTGCCCTTATCTTTTGTTTGGGCAACTCGCCGGGCGACATTCTTTATCTTCTCAGCATCCCCCACTGATGAGCCGCCGTACTTTTGAACAATTAGAGCCATCTTTTAAAACCCCATCCCCCTTTATCCCCCCTTACTCCTCACCAGTCTTCTCATTATTTTATACCCTTCGTCAATAAAAAGACCAGTGCTTTTAGCTTCAGCCTCGGTAAATCTTTTTGCCCCGTTAGAAATAAAACCCTCCCCCCACAGCAGAAACGGCACCGGGTCGCCGGTGTGGGTCCGGACTTTTATTGGGGTGGAGTGGTCAGGGAGAATCAGTAACCTGAGACCGCCCCTTAGCCGGCTTATAACCTCACTGTCCACCCTCTCAATCGCTTTTATCTTATCATCAATTAAGCCGGCGTGGGCGGCTTCATCCGGCGCCTCAATATGAATAACAACTAAATCATGCCTTTCCAGCGCCTGAAGAGCACCGCTGGCTTGAGCGGCATAGTCATTGTCCAGACCATCGCTCACCCCGCGTATATCTAATACTTTAATTCCTAACATTCTAGCTAAGCCCTTGAGCAGGTCAACCCCGGAGGTGAGGGTAGCACTAAAACCATAGACCTCTCTAAATTCGGGCATCTTCGGCGCCCGACCACTGCCCCAGAAAAGCCAGATTGAGGTTGCTGGTATATCTCCGCGAGAGACCCGTCTGACGTTAATTGGGTGGCCCTTCAGCACCGCCTCCGAGCGTTTCATCAGGTCCTTAAGGATTTCACTCCCCTTGCCCCGGGGCAAAAACGCTTTAACCGGCTTATTGGGGATATCATGGGGCGGGGTGCAGATAGCTGAAAGGGTATCCTCTCGTCCTTTCAACTTTAAGATATGCCGGTAGCTAACGCCGGGGTAAAAATGAACCTGGTCATTACCCAGGCTTTGGTTCAGGGCGTTAATCAGCTCCCTTGTCTCATCAGTGCTGATATGTCCGGCGCTATAGTCCCACATCCTGCCATCGCGGATAGCCACCAGATTGCAGCGAAAGACGACCTCCCCCTCGCCAACACCGATGCCCAAACTTTCGGCTTCAATACCGGCACGACCTTTATAATAACGCTTCGGGTCATAGCCCAGCACCGACATGCAGGCGCAGGCGCTGGATGGCTCCATCCCCGCCGGCACGGTGCGAACCAGCCCGAGGACGGCTTGCCGAGCCATGGCGTCAAGGTTTGGAGTTTTGGCAAGCTCAAGGCATGTCTTGCCGCCACGCTCAGGCAGTGGTAAGCCGGAGGCACCATCAATTATTACGATGGCGTATTTCATTTTTTCTAGAACCCCATCCCCTTTATCCCCTTCCCCTTAACAAGGGGAAGGGAAAGATGTATTATAAGAGAGGCTTCGCCTCTCTTCAACTCTCCCCTCTTCCTTGCTTCAGAAATTAAATCCGCCTATAATAAAGCCATCGGGGCGTAGCGCAGTCTGGTAGCGCGCTTGGTTCGGGACACCGAACGTGATATTAGCGCAAGTTGTCGGGGCGTAGCGCAGTCTGGTAGCGCGCTTGGTTCGGGACCAAGAGGCCGGCAGTTCAAACCTGCCCGCCCCGACCACCACTAATAAACTCCGAAAAATAAATCCTCCTTTAGTGCTAATTTTAGCATTTTAGATTGGGGTAATCCAATGTTAATTGATGTTTCAGCCGCAGCGAATTAACGCGTTGTTCTCAACGTTGCTGACCTTCTCGGTAACCTCACAGTCGTCACCACCTACAGGTTTGGCGAAAGCCTCTTTCCCCAACCGCATAAGTGCCGACGCATGGAGAGCTGAGACCTGCTCAATCAAGTTCAGTGGTGAGTTACAGGTGTCGGGGTGGTCGTAATGTCGCCACATCAATGTTCGCGAGCGCCATAAACAACGCCGAGCGGAACCGTTCCGCCAAGAATCTGTAATCTATCCACTTGTTATGCCATCCCCGACTTCGGCTTATACCAACAATTGTCAACACAACTAACATCAAGATTACTTCTGACATCAAAATCATTGGTCGTTCGGGCACAAAGAGGATTTGGAAAGCAGCTATGACCACAGCGGCTAAGGCTAGTGCGTAGATCAGACTCTCCGCCCGGTAAAACAGGTGTTGATAGCGTAGGGCTAGCAGATCTGTCCGGACATAGTAGGGCTGGGTATATTCCAGCGTCAGCCGCAACCTATCAGAAGGCAATTTAGTACGTTTAGCCTCACCTGTAAAGAAATCACGCTGTCTTTTCAGTTGCCTCTCGAACTCGGCTGCATTGACTCGTTCTGAGTTGTACTCATCGAGATCGTAAAATGGTCTTGAACTTAAGCCACGCCCCAGTTCAAGGGTAACCTGCCCTAGTTCTTTGGTGTGTACCCAGATTAGAGGGCAGCCAGTTTCCCGCGCATATTGAACTATTTCGTCGGTGCCACCTCTGCCAGCAGCTGGCTTACCATCCCAGAGGGCAATGAGCACATCACACTGGTCAACGACATAGCGCCCTAACTGTTCGTAGGCTTCGGTTCGCTCAGTCTTGTATGGAAGTATTTTGACACTGCCTGCTTGGGAAAGTAGCTGTTCAAACTCCTCTGTGGATTCGCTGGTTCCGAAGTCTTGCATGTAGTCATCTTTCTGCAAGGGAAGAACCACTTCCAATATTGACTCAGGAACTTTGAGGACTTCTCTGACCACCAGACGGTCAGCGCCTTCGGCAAGCGGAGACAGAACGCACAATCTCACCGGCGTGCTTCGCATGGGTGGTAACATCTGATGAATGCTTTGTATTGCTGAGCGGACTGCTTCAGCCAGCACAGGTTGATTTTCTAACTTTCGGTGACCGGTAACACCTATTACAATTCGTGCTAGAATGGCCTGCTCAGTCGAAATGGGGGGGTAATTGTAATCTCCTCATGCCTCTCCACCCTTTCGCACTCTTAGAGACCTGCGATGACTGTTTAGATCGGTGTATGCGATTATTATGCTCCAGCAAGCGCTTGTAGTCAACCTGTATTAAGAAATCCTCACAAATGCTCGACTACGTACTTGGATCTTTGTCGGGTTAGCTTAATTAGGCAGCCCTAGGGTTCTGAAGAAGCGGTTTTCGGATTCATATGTGTTTGCTTGTGGTGCGGGCACCCAGGGTTGAATAAGCCCCGGGGTTGTAGCTAGATCCGAAGATTAAAAACCAACTCGAAGGTTCTACCTATCGTACAGTATCGCCCACCATGAAGCTAGGCGAGTTTTTCATTGACAACTAGCCATCTTAATCAGATTGGCTTATTTTCCTTAATGCGTTTTTTGAAATATGCCACTGGGTCTGGAGCATAGTCTGTCAAATAGTCCCCTTCGCAATTTATCCCGGGCAGAGGAGGTATCCAGTCGTAGCTAAGCAGCTTGTCAGCGTCTCCATATCTTGCGGCAAGGGCTCTAATCTCTGGGTCATCCATGGCGGTCATCCAGCCTTTGTCAACAATCTTATACCAGTAGTTGGTGCCCTGTAACTTTACCTCAAACGTGTCGAAGTAATTATGCACATGTATATGTCCCCGGGGCAAGTTATGCTTTTGGGCATATTCGCTAAATTCCCTAGCGGTACTGTAATATCGGCTGCCAAAGCCCAGATGAAATACACCTGCCCGAGTTCGCTCAGGAAGGTTAGGATAAAGCCAGTAACTATTGAACATGTCCGACTTCCGCCTAAAAGCAGCTACTACTGTACATAACGCCGTATCACAAAACCAGAAGTAACCCTTGTCGGGGTAGCCTGGCCAGTGAACATCCCGATACCTATCCAACATTTCCCTTATCTCATCACCGTATCTGCCACCACCTTTTACCTCGACCAAGCGGTCCCGCTCGAAATAGGTCTCTATGCGGGGAAAGAAACCACAGTGGTTTGATGTGCCAGCTAGGACTCCGGTCACTTTAGGAAAAACGGGGGGGGCGTCTAGTGCCTCTCCCATCCTCTCTCGATTCTCCCCGGCTGTTGCGTGCAGTACACTCAACCGTAGGTGGCCATGATATAAGGCGTAGAACTGCCACCTTTTTGCTTCCTCAGCTGTTAAGGAAAACTCCAGGTGCGTGCCTTCAGGGTCCGTTATCCTGACTTCCGATGCTTTCCCTATAGGCTCCACGGTCCTCTTTTCAATTTCATCCCAGACCTCCAAGGGAAAAGCACTAGCCCTGGAAAGAAGCCACTCCCAGTTATTGAAATGCCAGCCCCCTCTAAATTTGTCGGCATGCTCCCGTAAAGCCCTCCGTGAGTTTCCACCGCCTACATCGATGAACACGGCAGTATATTCAGGGTGCTCATCGAGGTATTTACGGGTAGCCTCGCCTAGACCCAGGCCAGTCAGCAAGTCCACCAGGGTCCCTGAGGCTTTCCCCTCCTTCAGCAACTCCACCTCTCTCCACCCATCCTCAACACTAAACGTGTCGGGGTCCCTACCGATTAACTGTTGTGGATAGATGAAGTCAACCTTTTTAGCCCCTTGTTCCATTAATGCCTGAGTCACAGCCTCTGCCACGTACTGGTCCTGGTCAGGTACCGTCACTATTAGTACTTTGTCTCCTTCTTTTACATGGAGTCGCGGGTCTTGGCCCATGGGTCGCCAACCGGGAGTGGTAATCTTTGTGACCCAGAGCCTTGCTTGAGGGAGACAATCTGTAACACTTGTTGGCTTTTTGTACGTCGGAGCACACGGCGCAGAATAGCTATATACATCCATAATTCACCTCAACTAGAGCCTTTCTTTCAGTTCACTCCCTTTCAGCCCTACCAGCCTACTTCTCCACTATTATCTTGTACTTCCCCTCGAATAGCCCCGGGTCCGCCGAGCTGGTCACCTCGTAGGTCCCCGCCGAGCCTGCCTTGAAACTCAATTCATAGGGCTCTTTCTTGTCCCCTGGATTCAGCGTGACGTCTATGTTCAGGCCCTTAACCGTAAAGGCATGGGCCTTGGTGCTGCGGCTGCTACTGGACGCCAGCCGGCTCACTTTAATGGTGTCGCCCTCCTTGACCGTCATCGTCCACGAGTCCTTAATACCGGTGGCATATGCGCTGTAGCCCCAGTAGCTATTAGCCCCCATCCTGAGCTCTATGACCGTGTCTTCTATTGATATCCGGTCTATCTCATAGGTCTGGCCAGCACCCGGCGTTGGCGTTGGCGCTACCACGTAAGCAGCCTTGATTATACTGACTATGTCGGGAGACAACCCCAGAAGACCACTTATCATACTTTGACATGCTTCGCCATTAACAAGCTCAACTGGTCTGCCTATCTTTTCTGCTTTCGTTATAAACTCCGGGTCGGCAAGCGCCTTCTCAAAGGCTTGTCGGAGTATTTGTAAGCGTTCCTTTGGAATGCCGGGCGGTCCGGCAAAAGGTCGTCCAATATTGCCTAGCGCCATTAAAAGTCCGACCAGAGGCTCATATTTCTTATCCTTAACTACGTCCCCGAGAAGTGGCACATTCTCATACCCTGCTATCGGCTTTAGAGTGTTGAACATTACGGGGATACCGTTGCCATCCTTACAGAACTGCATCACGCTGCTCCAGGAAGCAAACCGGCCATGTATCTCACCCCGCATCATTGCCAGATCATCTTCACCACCGGAGTAACCAGGCACCACCTTCCAATTCTTCAGCCCCATCATCTCAATAAACAGCACGGCATTGACGTGTGCCTCGCTACCTGCCCCAGACGACGAGAGTATGACTTTCTCAGCCTTCAGCACATCGTCCAGGCTCTTCCAAGGAGTCTTGGTGGAGATAACGACGCAATAGGGTTCAGTGCACGGTGAGCCAATCCAGCTCATCTTAGCCAGGTCAAAGTTAACCCCTTCCAATCCTGTTACTTGGGCAAGGGGTAGGGCTCGGTTGAAAGTGCCGAAGGTCAAACCATCCGGCGCCGAGCTGTAAATCGCGTTGCAGCCAATAACATGCCCCGCACCGGGTTTGTTTTCAACAATTATCGTGCTTCCGGGGAGATACTTCTGCATATATTGTGCCACCAATCGTCCCCAGGTATCGTAACCACCGCCGGGATTAGTGGCAACAATTAACGTCATGGTTCTGCCTTCGTAGAACGCTGCACCCGGCTTTGGGGCACAGCCGACAAGAACTGTGCTGATAACCAGCACAATTACCAATAGACTAACTATCCTTTTCATTTTTAGCCTCCTCGTAGGGCTTGCCTACCTACATTATGTTTCTGACTCTTCCATCTTCCGCCCTGAAGTTACTTAATCTTCCGGCTGGAAGTCCTCGAAGCCAGGCAGCGGCTCACTTGGTGGATAGGTCACATTTTTCTGGAACATCAGGTTGAAGAAAATGAATAACGGCTTGGCTTTCATAACTAGGATACGTGCCGGGCGTTTGGGGTCGGCGTTAAAGTGCTGGTGGACACAGGCATCCTCAACGATGCAGGCATCCCCAGCCGCCCAGTCGTAGCGCACCCCGTCATGAACATCATAGCCCTTCCCATCCAGAATGTAGAAGACAGCGCTATTCATGTGCCCATGCTTCTGCCCATAGCTACCGGGAGCAATCACCTCAAGGTGACCCTCAATAGCCTGGATGGTGGGGACTTTCTGAGGATTGACAACCTTCTTGCCGAAGATGGTCGGGCCGCCCTTAAAAGGCATTTCCTTAGACTTATAGACCCGTGGCTGCTCCAGAAGCTCCTGATAAAGCTCTGCGTATTTGCCTGCCACTTCCCGCACAAAAATTCGTTTCTTCTGCCAGCGTTCCCACTTGACCTCGGGCTCTTTCTCAGTTTCGACTGTCATAATTCCCTCCTCCGCGATTTGTCAATCTATGCCATCGCGCTTAGCTCTGTCAATTTTACTCCCTTTCCCTCCTTTTTGCAAGCTAGCCGCTCCAGACATAACTCGCGCCTTCGTAAACATATTCCTAAAGGTTAACTTTGGGAATGAGCCTAGAAGCCCCAATCCTAGTCTGGCAAACGCTAGATAATGGTGCTAAGTCCTTAGAAAAGCAGCCAGGAGGAAGAGGCTGACGCCGGCAGTAGCTGCCCCGAAGAAAAAGGGGGCTGCAGGGCTATAAGTCTGCCAAAGCCAGCCTGCCAGCACCCCGGCGGGGAGAGCCGTGATCCCTATCCCAGCATTATAAAGGCCATAGGCTATGCCTCGCTGCTCCGCTGCCACTACATCCGCCACCAGGGCCTTGCCCACCCCTGCTGTGCCCCCCATATAAAGACCAGAGACTACGAAGAGCAGGATCACCTGCCAGGGAGCGGAGCTCAAGGCGAACCCTAGGTAGAGAAGGGCATAGACCAGCCACCCTATTAGGAGCACCGCTTTTCTTCCCACCTTATCGGAGATGATGCCCGCCGGGGTGGAAACAAAGGCATAGATCAAGTTATACAGAACCAGCAGCAGCATGATGTGCAACACCGATAAGCCCAGGTTCTGGGCCCGTAGGATAAGGAAAACCTCATGGGTTTGGCCCAGGTTAAACAAGATCGTGATGCCCAAGAAAACCTTAAACTGAGAACTCAGCCCGCGGAAGCTTCCTAGGCGAGGTGAGGGGCCGACCTGAGTCCGGAGACGTGGTCCCTCCCTTACTCGGAGCACAAGGAGAGCCACAGCCAAGACAGCAAAGCACGTGCCCACTATGACAAACCACTGGTAGGTGGAGCGGGTCAGCACCAGTGTACCCCGCTGGGTAAGGAAGACCACCATCGCTGCCAAAGCCAAGCCGATTAGGGAACCTGAGGTATCTAAAGCCCGGTGAAAGCCAAAGCTCCTTCCCCGCACCCCAGCCGCGGCAGAGTCGGCCAGCAAGGCGTCTCTGGCGGGGACACGAATGCCCTTCCCCATGCGGTCAGTAACACGCACCCCCAGCACCAGTCCCCAGGAGGAAGCGATATACATCAGCGGAGTGACCACCGTGGACAGGCTGTAGCCAATGACAGCAAGGGGTTTGCGCCGCCAGCGGTCACTCAGCCAGCCGCTGGGGATGCGCAGCACGTTCGCCGTGGTCTCCGCCATCCCCTCGATGAGACCGATGATTGCGGTCTTCATCCCCAGGACGTTGGCCAGAAAGAGAGGAAGGGTAGTGAAGACCATCTCGGTGGAAACATCGGTAAAGCAGCTTACCAGCCCCAGTAGGAAGACATTCGGATGAACGCCCAGGATGGGCCGTGTGCTGGAAGGAGCCTTTCCCCCCATCCTACGCCTCCTTATGCACGTTTAATAGTCTATTCACGGGGAACCTCCAAATCGGTGTCTACCCCCATCTAAGGCTGCAGGGAAATTTATAACTTGGTGCCTCCTAGCCCGTGCTGCCAAGGGCTTCGCAGTCTGGTATAACTATAAACCCGAAGCACTGGAAAATCAATATCACTCCTATAGGGTCAGCGTCACGGATGCCATAAGGCGTCTGAGCGAGATGCAGTGCTACTAGATTGAACAAAAAGCCTCTTTTGTTATATCTGATAACCTAGCTAGAATATGTCCTCCCTTTTCCGGCAAGAAGAGTAGCAAAAAGAAAGAGCCTCTCGCGTGAGAGGCTCTTAGACGAAACAGGCTGGTTTTTAGGCAAAAAGAGGACTTAGATATCCATGGAGAGCATTCTGATGTTTTGAGTCAGGTTGAACAATACACTATCTTGTGCAACTCATACGCATTGATAAAGCTCTACAAGCCAACACTAGCAGGATCGAGCCAATCAATGAAAGGAGCCTGGAATTAGTCCTGAAGCATGATGTATAATAGTTTAATCGCAGGGAGGGATACTATGACTGGACTCGGATTTGTTCTTATTATAATACTCGCAGTGATTTCATTGTCACTGATTGGATTTACAATTAGGTTGAACCGAGAACTAAAAATGTGGAGGGAAGGGCGAATAATGTACAAAGGCAATAATTTGTGCTCAACATGCGTGAAACACTATCAGAAAAGCTGTCCTCGCTGTACCCTCTACTTGATGGAATGTCCTTACTACGTTAGTCCCAAGCAAGCCACCATATGGGCAGCGTCCGACCCCTATGAGAAATAATAGGTGACCCTCCCTATTTGATTTTAGTCTTGGCTTCTACTGCTATTAATACACTTGGGATATGAAAGTCATCGTCCTAGTTGGAGGGGGACGGTTGCTCATGCCAAGGTCGGGTGTATAACCGAATAAGCTCTATGTAAATTCTCTCCGGGTTAATTTTTAGGCTTTTGAGAAAGTCAGCAGCTATGCCATCATTTTGACGTAGCAGGCCAATGAGGATATGCTCAGGCTGAACCTTCCCGCTACCTAAACGCTTTGCCTCAGCGATTGAAGCTTGTATTGCTTCCTTAACGGCAGAAGTCAGGCCAGTTTCACCACCCTCAATGCCGTGTTCCTCTTTCATTGAAGTCTCTATATCGAGTCGAATTTTGGTCAGGTTGACACCCGCATTTTTGAGAATTTCAGTTGCTATATTCATTTCCTTTACTAACGCCAGCAAAAGATGCCCCGTACACACGTAGCTGTAATTCAGACGCTTTGCTTCAATTTCGGCGGTATCAAGGATGTCTTGAGCTGACTCAGAGAACACCTCGAGACGCCCTTTGGGCAGCTTCTGTCCGCTTGGCACTTCTTCTGAAGACAGCTCGCATGGTTTTCCTGTTTCTTCATCGAGAAGTATACCTGCCTCCTTTAGCACCTTATCGTCGGCAAAGATGGGCACTCCTTTTCGTACAGCAACTGCCAGCGCATCAGAAGGGCGGCAATCAATCTCCAGTTGCCCTTTATCCGACTCCAGAACAACCTTAGCATAGAACGTATCCTTTTCGAGCTTACTAATAATAACCGATTGAACGCTACCGCCTAAGGCATCAATTGCTGCGCACGTAAAGTCATGGGTCAGAGGTCTCGGCACATACACGCCCTGCATTTTAACAGCGATGGCATCTGCCTCAGCAGGGCCAATCCAGCACGGAAGATACCGCTCCCCTTCCTTTTCTCTCAGAATTACCACTCTTTGATAATTCATCAGGCTTACTCTAATACTATCGATTACCATTTCTATATTCGCCATGGCGTCCTCCTAACGTTTAGCCTGGGCTTACTATGCAGCCTATACTTCAGCGGGCACTCCTCATACATGCTTAGCTGAGAATGAGAATAGGTAGGCATAGATATCTCGCTTTTTCAGCAATCGAAAAATGGCTTTTGGGGCTTGGCCAGTTTATCATACCACTCCATGGTATCCAATCTTTGGCTAGCAACTTCTACGCACTTGCGGCATTTCTGAAAAGTATTCCTTTCGCGAGATATGGCATAGTTAGCCATATCAAGTAGCCTTGTTATGGGCAAGTCCCTTTCTTCGCATTGCGTGTTAATTTGCCCAAAAAGTTCGTCATATGTCACACTGGGACCACTTGGGTTGGTCTTTCTTATATGGTGGATGTTTTCTTCCATCAACACCAGAAATGCCGTATATGACCACACGCGTCTTTCAAAGTATGGTAACACCTGTTTCTTTACACCATACTCTTTGATAATACCGTCATCCCACATCATAAACAGACTGGGAAGCGCCATGTGCATCAGCTTAGACGCAGGCACAGCACCAAACTTTGGTTTGATTTGACGAAAGATAGAGTAGATGCAGTCGATTAGAAACAGATTGTCTTTCCCAAACTGCATGTTCTCAAGCCTGAAGCCTTTCAAGCCTGCATAGTACTCGGGTAGCTGGTCTACGGCTTTCTTTAGATTACATTTAAGTTGTTTTCCCCTCTCAGTCTCAGGTTTGTCAAGACGGCATTCCCATTTATTCAAGAACCCGGTAATCACTTCTTTGCCTAGCTCATCCTCGCTTTTCCTTTCGAGATGAAGCCAGTAATCATCCCCCCGTTCCCTCAGCTTCTCATATATAGCTTCCTGTCGGAATGTCCCCTTGGCGTAAATCCCCTTCGTCCGTTTTATGCATTGTATAAACTTCTCATACTCCATAGTTTCGCACCTCCTTCAAATTCGCCGCCCATCCAGCTTCTCCCTCAGCACCTTCAAATTCACCACATCTTCCTTGTTATATTGAAGCAGCGTAGCCAGGGCAGTTCTATCATCATCATATTGATACCTCCACCACAGCATTACGGCATCCCATCCAGTGATACCACGTAGTTGCCGAGGAATGCCCAGTTGTTGCTCCACTGCCTTAAAGCCACCCTTCAGATTACAGCGCCAGCAGTCATACATCAGGTCATGGTGGTCAGCTACGGACTCAAGGTCTATCCCCAGTGAGCCGTGAATAAAGGGCAGGTCGAACCGGCTGCCGTTGTAGGTGTAGAAAGTATTCACACCGTCAACAGCCTTAAGAAGGTTATTAGTGTTCACCTCTTTGCTTCCTCCCAGAGTTTATTTTGCTCAGCAAAGGATAAATCTCCAAAATTCACCCCCCGCTTACGGCAGACCTCTTCCATAGAGGAAAAGCGCTGATAAAAGCGCTTGTTGGCTTCTCTGAGCGCCGCCTCGGTGTCAACTCCCTGCCGGCGGGCAACATTAACCAGGGTAAATAATAAATCGCCAAATTCCTTAGCCTTCTGCTCACTGCTCTCGGTTTGCTTGAATTCCCTGACCTCCTCCACCAGCTTGTCAATAACGCCGTCAACATCCTCCCAGTCAAAGCCAAGTTGAGCCACCCGGCGCTGGACCTCCTGACTGTAACCCAGAGCCGGCATCTGCTTGGGGACACTCTCCAGTATAGAGGTGTCAGCCTCCCTCTCCTCCCCCTTTAGTACCTCCCAATTATGGGCTACCTCCTCGGCGTCCTTCACCATATCCTTGCCAAAGATATGGGGATGGCGATGGATTAGCTTGGCATTGATGCTACGGATTACATCCCCAAGCTCAAATTTCTTGGCTTCAGCGGCAATCTGGGCGTGAAGCACAATCTGCATCAGAAGGTCGCCTAACTCGTTACCGAGCTTCTCGGAGTCCCCCTCGTCCAGGGCTTCCAGCACCTCATAGCACTCCTCAAGCAGGTTTTCGCGGAGAGAGGCATGGGTCTGCTTCCGGTCCCAGGGACAACCGTCAGGCGCCCGCAACCTAGTGATAATATCTACCAGGGTAGAAAACTGCTCTAGTTTCTTGGGTTTAGACAAAAAGCCTCCTTTTTAAGTTGATGGCAGTAGTGCGCCGATAAACTCCCTCTGCCCTCGCAAAAACTCAGCCGCAGAGAGAGCCCGCTTCCCCTCAAGCTGGACCCTCAAGATGCCCAAAACGCCGTCCCCGGTATTAACGCCAAAAGCCGTCGTTGAGGTCGGCACCACCTCCCCCACCTTAAGGGCTTTTTCTCCGCTCAAAGGCACTGCCTCAATAATATCCAGCTTTTTACCCTGCCACCTAGTATAACACCCCGGCCAGGGATAAAAAGCCCGCACCCTCCGCCATATATCTACCGCCGGCAGATGCCAGTCAATCTCGCCGTCTTCTTTGGTGATTGAGCCAGAGTAGGTAGCCTCAGCCTCATTCTGGAGTCGGGGGGTAAGCTCGCCCCTTAAGTAATGAGCTAAAGCCTCAAGGAGAAGTCTAGCCCCGATTATGGAGAGCCTGGTGGTAAGCGAGCCAGTGTTATCCAACGCTGCAATCGGAATCTGTGCCCTAGCAAGTATCGGACCAGTATCTAGACCTTCATCCATCAACATAATGCTGACACCGCTAAACTCATCGCCCGCCAGTATCGCCGCCGCCACCGGCGAGGCACCCCGGAATCTGGGCAGCAATGACGGGTGAACATTAACCGCGCCGAAGCGCGGGATAGCCAAAACTGACCGGGGCAGAATTTGACCAAAGGCGGCAACAACGATAACATCGGGGCGAAACTGGGCAAGTTGCTCCACTACCCCCGCCTCCTTTAAACTTGGTGGTTGCACCACCTCAAGCCCCAAAGACCTTGCTGCCAATTTTACCAGCGGAGAAACTAAGCCACGCCCCCTCCCTGCTGGTCTATCCGGTTGGGTGTAAACAGCCACCACCTGGTATTGATTGAGAACAAGCTGCTCAAGATGGGGGACGGCAAACTCAGGACTGCCCATGAAAACAACGCGCAATTTTGGTTCCTCCCAGCGCTAGATTTTACCACTAAAAAATTTTGCCAACAAGATATTATCTCATATCTATCATTATGATATTGAGCAAAAGAGAAAGCATGATGGAGTTTGCAAGGGAAGAGTGGGGTGAAAAATCAACACCAAAAAGTTTGCCACGGAAGAATTGAGGCGTGCTATTCTAAGAGTATGCTTTTGCTTTCCCCCAGTCAAGCCTCCGCTTGACGATGCATTAAAACTGTTTATCTTCGGGAGGTTTTTTATGGAAGCCGGGTCAGCCCACGAAATCTGGGAAGCTGCCCTCGGCGAACTAGAGGTCCAGGTAACCAAATCAAACTACCGCACCTGGCTGGAAAAAACCGAAGGCTTAGGTTATCAGGGTAACCAGTTCGTTGTCGGTGTGCCCAACGCCTTCGTTGCTGAATACTTAGACCAAAACCAGCGCTCTTTAATTGAAAAGACACTCATCGGTCTCACCCATCCTGACATCAAGGTCGTCTTCCGCATAAGCCCGGATAAAATTACTGCCGTCCGGCAGGTGAGCCGCCCCAGCGTCAATTCAAAATATACCTTTGAGTCCTTTATCGTAAGCAACAGCAATCGCTTAGCCTATGCCGCGGCGCTTAGCGTTGCCGAAAAGCCGGGAAAAAGTTATAACCCTCTATTTATCTTCGGCGGGGTTGGGCTGGGTAAGACTCACCTGCTTCATGCCATTTACAATAAGGCGCAGGGAGATAATATCAATGCCCTTTTTGTTAGCGCCGAGCAGTTTACCAACGACTTTATAAACGCCCTCAGGGAGCACAGCACTGAGGAATTCCGCACCAAGTATCGAAGTGTTGATATGTTGTTGATAGATGACATCCACTTTATCAGTGGCAAGGAGCAGACCGAGGAAAGCTTCTTCCACACCTTCAACGAACTGCATAACTCAAACCGCCAGATTGTTGTTACCAGCAACTGTCCACCCAAGTCCATGCCCCATCTCAGCGACCGGTTATGCTCCCGCTTTGAGTGGGGACTAATTGCCGATATTAAACCGCCTGATTTTGACACCCGCTTGGCTATCCTAAAAGCTAAGGCGGAGCAGGAGGGGGAAATTGTAGCCCAAGACACCTTGGAGTTTATCGCTCGCCGGATAGAGCACAATATAAGGGAGCTGGAGGGTTGTCTGCACCGAGCTACTGCTTATGCCAAGCTGCTTGGGGTCTTACTTACCCCTGAGTTAGCAGCTAAGGCAGTTGAGGATATTGCCCGCAAGGAACCAAGGGGCGCCCTGCTCACCCCTAATCTGGTGTTAGAAACAGTAGCAAATAGCTTCCAGCTAACCCTCTCTGATATAAAAAGCAGAAAAAGAGACCGGGAAACTGCCCTAGCCCGACAGGTAGCCATGTACCTGCTGAAACAGGCAACCAACTGCTCGCTGGCTCAGATTGGACTGGAGCTGGGAAATAGAGACCACGCCACTGTCATCCATGCCTGCCAGAAAATAGCCAGTGAGCTTGATACTAACCCATATCTTAAGCGCAAAGTCTCCGAGATTCAACAGGGAATATCCATAAAACAAAAAAACAACAGTTATTAGTTACCGTTCCACCATCTATAAACAAACCGTCTTAGCTAAAAACTCACCAATTGTGGATAATTGCCCACCCTCTGTTAGCAAGTTAAAATAAAGTAGCTTTGACCCAGCCCATTTTCCCCACCATTTGCTTTCTCTGCTGGTCAATCGTATTATAATTAGTTATATTAAGCATAGACCTATTAAATATCACAAAGAATTAATTAATAATTACAGTTGTTGACATGTTTGATAAGGTGGGAGTACTGGTAAAAGGGGGGGATGGTGGTGATGGGCTCGTAAGCTTCAGGCGGGAGAAGTTTGTTCCCTTTGGCGGTCCTGATGGAGGCGATGGGGGTGATGGTGGTGATGTGATTGTTGTGGCAGACCTGGCAGTTACCAGCCTGAAGATGTTGGCGAGAAAAAGATACTACCGCGCAGCTAATGGTGGGGATGGGAGGAGTAAAAAGAGGCATGGTAGGAAGGGAGAGAGCCTGCTCTTGGCGGTACCGGTGGGAACCGTGGTCTCATATAAATCTCAGATAGGGGGTAATACCGTTATTGCTGACCTTGACCAGCCCGGTCAGCAGGTGGTGGTAGCTAAAGGGGGGAAGGGCGGCTTTGGTAATACTCACTTTGCTACCCCTACCAGGCAGACCCCACAGATTGCCCAGAAGGGGGGGGAGGGGGAGGAGAATTCCATAATACTGGAGCTAAAGCTAATCGCCGATGTTGGTCTTATTGGCTATCCCAATGTCGGCAAGTCCAGCTTGCTGGCGGCGGTCTCGGCGGCTAAACCTAAGGTAGCCAGTTACCCCTTTACCACCCGTGAGCCTATTTTGGGTGTAGTTGGGGTTGGTCAGCGAAGTTTTGTTCTGGCGGAAATTCCCGGGCTAATAGATGGCGCTCACCTGGGTCGGGGTTTGGGGCACGCGTTCCTTCGCCATATTATGCGAACTAAGGTGCTTATCCACCTGGTTGACGGCAGCTCCCCGTCCCCGGTTGATGATATGATAAGGGTAAATAATGAGCTTAGCTTATTTGACTCATCCCTGGTGCAAAAGCCGCAGCTGGTGGCGGTAAATAAGATTGATCTGCCCCAGGTCAGGGCGCGCTTAACTGAGCTCAGGGATAGCTTTAGTGCTATTGATGCCAAAGCCCTTTTTGTTTCCGCGGCTACTGGCGAGGGAGTTTCTGAGCTTATGGCAGAAACTATGAGATTACTTCAGTCAGTGCCCAAGCCTGAGGCGGGTAAGATAAAGAAGGTTTTCCAGCCTAAACCCAGGCTTCATGGGAGGTAGAATGAAAATCGGGGTATTGGGGGGCACCTTTGACCCCATTCATATCGGGCACCTCAAGGTGGCTGAAGAGGTAACCGCCAGGTTAAATCTGAGCGAGATTATATTTATGCCTGCCGGTCAGCCTTGGCTAAAGATAAATAACGCTATCTCGCCGGCGGAGCACCGGCTGGAGATGGTGCGCCTCGCCATTGCCGGTAAGACTAATTTCAAACTATCAACCATGGAAGTAGACCGCCCCGGCCCAACCTACACCGTCGACACCATGGCTGAGCTCAGCCGTAAGCTTGGCTCAGATGATGAGCTATTCTTTATTTTGGGCTGGGACAACCTGACCCAGCTCCCCCAGTGGCGAGAGCCATCACGGCTGATAAAACTTTGCCGCCTGGTGGCTATCCCCAGGGTAGACTTTCCAGAACCTGACCTTGCCTCTCTTGATGCCGCTATCCCTGGCTTGTCTCGGAGGGTTATCCTGCTGCAAAAGCCGCGCATTGACGTCAATGCCTCAGAGATCAGACGGATGGTTGCTCAGGGTCTATCCATTCATAACCTTGTCCCTGAGCCAGTAGAAAAGTATATCAAAGAGCACAAGTTGTATGCCGGGGAGCAGGCTTAAATATCCAGGTTCTTGACATTCTTGGCGTGAGCCTGGATGAAGGCTTTGCGGGGCGGGACTTCATCGCCCATCAGGATGTGGAAGATGCGGTCGGCCCTGGCGGCATCGTCTACGGATACCTCAAGGAGGGTGCGGGTAGTGGGGTTCATTGTTGTCTCCCAGAGTTGCTCCGCGCTCATCTCCCCCAGACCTTTATACCGCTGGACCTCCGCCTTCTTCGCTTCTTTTAGCTTGGCTAATAGTTCTTCCTTCTCCTGTTCTGAGTAAACCCATTGCTCGAGCTTGCCCGCCTTAATCCGGTAAAGGGGTGGCTGGGCAATATAGAGGTGCTGGTAGTTAATTAGCTCCACCATGTGGCGGTAGAAGAAGGTGAGCAGCAGGGTGCGGATGTGAGAGCCGTCAACATCAGCGTCGGTCATCAGGATGACGCGGTGGTAGCGGAGCTTTGATAGGTCAAGTTCATCGTCTATGCCTGTCCCCAGGGCAGTAATGAGGGCACGGATTTCTTCGTGGGACAGCATCTTATCTGGCGGTGCCTTTTCCACATTGAGGATCTTGCCGCGAAGGGGCAAGATCGCCTGGAAGCGGCGGTTCCTTCCTTGCTTGGCTGAGCCGCCGGCGGAGTCCCCCTCCACAATGAACAGTTCACACAGCGAGGGCTCCCTCTCCGAGCAATCAGCCAGTTTCCCGGGCAGGGTGCTGGTATCAAGACCCCCCCGCTTAACGATTAGATCCCTCGCCTTGCGGGCGGCCTCTCTGCCCTTGGCGGCGAGGAGGCACTTTTCAATGATTTTCTTGGCGTCGTCGGGGTGCTCCTCCAGATAGAGAGCCAGACCCTCACTGACGACATTCTCCACGGCACCCTTGACATCGGGGTTGCCCAGCTTGGCTTTAGTCTGTCCCTCAAACTGGGGCTCGGCGAGCTTGACGCTAATTACAGCGGTAAGACCCTCTCTGACATCCTCCCCAATTAAGTTGGGCTCATCCTCTTTTAGCAGCTTGCTCTTACGGGCATAGTCATTAAGAACCCGGGTTAATGCTGAGCGGAAGCCAGTAAGGTGGGTGCCTCCGTCTATGGTATTAACACAGTTGGCAAAGCTAAAGGTGGACTCAGAAAAACCATCGTTATACTGGAGGGCAGTCTCCACTACCGTGCTGTTCACCGCGTTGGAGATATAAATAGGACGACGATGGCGGACCACCCGGTTTCGGTTAAGGTGGCGGACGAAGCCGGCGATACCACCCTCAAAATAAAAGGTTTTTTCCTGGTCCCTCCTTTCGTCCCTGATGCATATCTCTAGCCCCCGGTTGAGATAGGCTAGCTCTCGCAGGTGCTGGCTTATGGTGTTAAAATCATATTCAACCTTACCAAATATCTCCTTATCAGGGAGGAAGGTGATGATGGTGCCGGTATCGCTAGCCTCCCCGACCACTGCCACTGGCCCCTCGGCTATGCCTTGCCTATATTCCTGCTGGTAGAGCTTGCCATCACGCTTGACATTAACCTTAAGCCATGAGGAAAGGGCGTTTACCGCTGAGGCGCCTACCCCGTGTAACCCGCCCGATACCATATAGGTATGACCGCCGAATTTTGCCCCGGCGTGGAGTACGGTCATCACTGTTTCCAGGGCTGAGGTGTTGGTGGCGGGGTGAATGTCTACCGGGATGCCCCGCCCGTTATCCTCAACCCTGATGGTATTATCATTACCGATTGTCACCCAGATTTTATCGCAGCAGCCAGCCATAGCCTCATCAATGCTGTTGTAGGTGATTTCATAGACCAGATGGTGCAGTCCCCGTTGGTCGGTGCTGCCAATATACATACCGGGGCGGCGTCTTACCGCCTCCCGCCCCTCCAGGACCTGGATATCCTCGGCGGTGTATTCATTATTTACTGGCTTAGGTGATGGCATATCCTGTGTCATAAGCGTGCTTCACTCCTTGTTAGCGTAGAGACAAAGAAAGTGCAGTAGACTGCTTAGTGGAGATATTAATACTAAAGTAGCTTCTGGCTACCCACTTAGATGCAATTTCAAATGATAACCAGAAAACCATTTATATCATTATAGCATAATTTAGCTATGAGGTGAAGCTAGGTGCCCCACCAGTTCACTTGCTGGGATAGCCTTCTGCTCGGCGCTGGTCATATCCCGCAAAATCACGGTGCCGGTCTTTAATTCCTCCTCACCGATAATTACGGCAAAGTGAGCGCCAAGGCTATTTGCCTGCCTCAGTTGTCCTTTAAGGCTTTTACTACCCAGAGCCTCAATTACCCCAATCCCCGCCTGCCTCAGGGTGGAGGCTAGTTTTAGCGCCTTTTCTTTAGCTTCATCACCGAGGTAGGCAATAAATACCTGGGGCTTGGGCAGGGGTGGGACGGGGACATTTTGCTTCTTAAGATTTAAAATTATCCGCTCAATACCGGCGGCGAAGCCAATAGCCGGTGTCGGTTTCCCCCCCAGCTCCTCAATCAGGTTATCGTACCTTCCGCCACCGACGATGGTGCTTTGGGCGCCCCCACCCTCGGGCTGTATTTCAAACACCGTCCTGGTGTAGTAGTCCAGCCCCCGAACCAGATGGTGATTTACGGCGTAGGGAAGGCTAAGCAGTTTCAGGTATCCCTTCAGCCGGCGGAAGTGTTCATCGCACTCAGGGCAGAGGTAGTCCAGAGTTTTAGGAACCGAGTCGGCTATCTTCTGGCATGATGGCTTTTTACAATCAAGCAGGCGCAGCGGGTTTCTCTTCAGCCTTGTCTTGCATTCAGGGCAAAGGTCTTGGGCGTAACCTTTATAGTGAGTCTTAAGTGTGGCTATATATTTTGGGCGGCATTTTTTACAGCCGATGCTATTTATCTGGAGTGATAATGAGCGCAACCTTACCGACGAAAGGAATTGCCACGCCATATCAATGATTTCGGCGTCAAGGGCGGGGTCATCATCGCCGATAGCCTCATAGCCGAACTGATAGTGCTGGCGGTATCTTCCCGCCTGGGGTCTTTCATATCTGAAGATGGAGGCAATATAGTAAAGTTTCACCGGCTGGGGGAGGTTATACATCCCGTGCTCAATATAGGCACGACATACCGGTGCTGTGCCCTCCGGTCTCAGGGTTAGAGAGCTGCCGCTCCTGTCGTCAAAGGTGTACATCTCCTTTTTGACAATGTCAGTATCCTCGCCGACACTGCGACTAAAAAGCCTGGTATCTTCAAAGACGGGGGCGTCAAGGCGCTCATAGCCGTAGAGCCCGGCAATTTCAGCTACTTTTTGTTCTATATAGCGCCAGTAGGCTTGCTCTTTGGGTAGAATGTCTGAGGTTCCCCGTGGTGCCCGATACAACATGGCTTTTCTCAGGCTAGAATACAGTATTAAGGCTGGATTTGTAAAGGGATATTATATGCCCCACCCCCTTTTAGACATATCTTTTTCTTCCCACCCACCCGCCCATTAGGCTTTGCTTCTAATCCCCTGTTTTCGCTGGGGTATAAGTAAGGGAGGGGGCTTCGCCCCCTCCCTAAAATCTTAGTATTGGGTTGTGCAGGCTGGACTGTTAGCAAATAAAGAACAAGGTGGTTCCACTTAGGCTATCACGACTTGCTTAAGATTTCTTTAAGTATCTTGTCTCCATAGGTATGTGGGTATAGTGCCTCCCACCGTTTTATAGTAAAATAGAGGTCATCCTGACTAACTTGTGACACCAAGATCTCTATTTCCTTCTCTTGATTTTCCCTTTCCTTGGTTTGTTCTTCCTTCATTAGGCCTCCTTGTTGGCAATATATAACGAATGCAGTGAGTTAACTCCTTCTCAAAAGCATATGTGCCAAGCCATTGTCTCATTACATTCAAGACTTTTGCATCATTCTCGTCCTTTGATATGTTTATTCCAATTGATTCAGCCCGTTCCCTATGAATGACATACGAGTGTGTCTTTTCTGTTAAAACTAATGCCTTAATTATTGTCTCACGTTTTTCCTTCGGATAATTGGCTGCTTCCAGGATCTCATCTGCATAGCCACCAATCTCAAGTAGTGATGTAGTCCAGTCCTCGAGTATTATGGGGTCCAGTTTATCTGCCATTGCCCGATAGGGGTATGGTGCTTCATCCACCGTTCTAGTGCTAAAATAATGCTCTAAGCGGGAAAGTGCTTTTCCCATTGAATAAGCTGAAACACCACCGCTACCATAAGACACTTGAACATCTATGGGTGAAAGGCGGCTTGCTGCGCCCATAACCAATTTGTTGCCTGATAAGGCTAGCAAAGTCCCACCACTTAAGGCTAATTGCGGTATGAAAACTTTTATATTAGTGAAGTATGCCTGTATCATATGTGTTATGTTGTAACAGCACTCTGGTACACCGCCGGGACTATTTACTAACAAATAAAGCCTAGGCTTGTTGGTTTCTTCATATTGATTCTCAATCTCGGAGAGCACATATTCGATACCCCATTCTTCTGGCATCCGAATACTGGCACTTCGTTCCTCAATTGGTGAAACACGCACACCAGCATATGGAGCGATGAAAGCCAACAATACAGCGTGCTCGTTGTCGCTTATCTCCTGCAAGCTCTTTGCTACGCTGCCTTCTTCTTTCTTAACATTTATGACTTTGATTAGAGACTCTGGCAGCTCAATTTTTTGGGTTTTGGGCCACACTCTTTTCTTCCTTTGTGCCATCTTCCTCTCGTCAAGGGCAGGATTTTCTAGGAACTATAGTTTATCTAACAATAGCTACTTTGTCAATCTTCTCAAGGAAGGGGGATAAAGGGGGATGGGGTTAATAAAGATTTTTTGCACTCATTTTCTGCTTGCGTTATACTTGAGAGGTGAGTTTTAGCCAGCTTAAAGAAAAGGCTCAGTATCTTCCGCCGGAGAAGATAGCTCTGGTTGAGGATGCCTATAATTTTGCCCTGAAGGCACACAAAGGGCAGGTGCGCAAGTCGGGGGAGCCATATTTTGAGCACCCCCTAGAGACAGCCTTGATTCTGGCTAAGCTCCAGCTTGATGCCAGCACCCTGGCGGCAGCCTTGCTTCATGATGTCCCTGAGAACTGCGGCATAGATATTTCTGAGCTTGAAGCCAAATTTGGTGCTGAGGTCGCCAGGCTGGTTGATGGCACCACCAAGTTGGGCAAGCTTTCCTTGACCACTCCAAGTGTGGCCACTAGCAGGGTGCAGGCAGACAACCTGAGGAAGATGCTGGTGGCGATGGCTGAGGACCTTCGGGTGGTGTTTATCAAACTGGCTGACCGGTTGCATAATATGCGCACCCTGAAGGCGCTATCGCCGGAGGTACAGCACAGCATTGCCCAAGAGACTTTAGAAATATATGCCCCCTTAGCTCATCGTCTTGGCATCTGGGAGTTAAAGTGGCAGCTTGAGGACTTGTCCTTCCGTTACCTGGAGCCCAAAAAATACCGCCAGATTGTAAACTTGATTGCTGCCCGCCGTGCCCAGCGGGAGAGCTTTATCGCTCGGGTGATTCAGAGCCTAGAGGGGGAGTTTGAGCGGGCTAACCTCAGGGCTGAGATATCAGGTAGACCCAAGCATATCTATAGCATATACCAGAAAATGGAGAGGTATTCCGCCCAAGACAAACACTTTGATGATATACACGACCTTCTCGCCCTTCGGATACTAGTTAGCACTGTGCCTGATTGCTATCATGTCTTAGGCATTATCCATAGCCTGTGGCACCCCTTACCTGGGGAGTTTGACGATTTTATTGCCAATCCCAAGCCCAATGGCTATCAATCATTGCACACCACGGTAATGTGTCTGGGGACAATTCCTCTTGAGGTTCAGATTCGCAGCCGTGACATGCATCATATTGCTGAATATGGCTTAGCTGCTCACTGGCGCTATAAGGGAGGGGGAAAGACGGATATGCACTTTGAGGAGAGGATATCCTGGCTGCGCCAATTGATTGACTGGCACCGCGAGCTCAGTGGGGCGGAGGAATTCCTGGAATCGGTTAAAACCGATATATTCATTGACCAGGTTTTTGTTTACACCCCAAAGGGGGAGATAAAGGACTTGCCCAAGGGCTCAACCCCCCTTGATTTCGCTTATCGGGTTCATACTGAGCTGGGGCACCGCTGTATTGGGGCTAAGGTGAATGGCAAGCTGGTGCCACTCAACTATCAGCTAAATAACGGCGATGTCGTTGAGATTGTGGCAGCTAAGGGGACTAAAGCACCAAGCCGAGACTGGCTTAGCCCGCACCTTGGCTATATCAAGACATCTCATGCCAGGGAAAAGATACACCAATGGTTTAAGCGCCAAGAACGGGCGGAGAATATTGAGCGAGGTCGGGAGCTTCTGGAAAAGGAGATGAGGCATCTGGGGATAAAACTTAGCGAGCGGGAGGAGCTAGCTAGGTGGTTCAAATACGATAACCTGGATGACTTTCTGGCAGCAATTGGCGATGGTGGCATTTCCACTCATCAGATTGCGGTCAAGCTCTCCGCCCAGCAGGAGCAACCTCAAGCCAAGGCGGTAGCCACTCAACCCACACCACCACAGTCAGCTATCCAGGTGCTGGGGATGAGGGATTTAGTTACTCATCTAGCCCGGTGCTGCCACCCTGTGCCCGGGGATAAGATTATCGGCTATACAACTCGCAGTCGGGGGGTGACTATTCACCGCCAGGATTGCTACAATGTGCTTCACGAGGATGAGAAGGAGAGGCTGATTGCGGTGGGATGGGAGCCGACTGATTCTTTATATCCGGTTAACATTAAGGTTGAAGCCTGGGACAGGGTGGGGCTTATCCGCGATATTACCACTCTCATCGCTGAGGAGAAGGTTAATATTGCTGGGGTGAGCTCTACCCATCATGATGACCATACTGTTTCTGAGTTTTTTACTCTAGAAACGACTGGTCTAGTCCAGCTCAGTCGGCTGTTGAAAAAGATTGAGGGGGTTAAAGGGGTGATAAGTATATCCCGGGTTGGTGATGAGGCAACAATAAAACCAAAATAACCTAAGGAGGTAGATATTGCCAGGTGTTAAGGGAGCTCAAAAACAGGTACGGGTAGATGAAAGAAAGAGACTCAGGAATAAGTCTATTCGTAGCCAATGCAAGACTAATGTAACTAAGGCGGAGAGGCTCATCTTTATGGGTGAGCTTGAAGCAGCTCGGGAGGCGGTGGTGGCTGCCATCAGTTCTCTAGATAGGGCAGCAGAGAAAGGCGTCATTCACCCCAACAATGCCGCCCGCCGCAAATCCCGATTAATGAAGAAGTTAAATGAAGCCCAAGCCCCCAAAACTTGACATGAGACGGGGAAGGGGTTTATGTTAGGGGCGTTATGATTTTATCTCAGTTTCAGACTGTAGGTCGTGACCTGTTCACCAGCGGGCTTGTCTCCTCCCATAGCGGGAATCTGAGTATCAGGCTGGGGGAGCGCATCATTATTACCCGCCGCAACAGCGGGCTTGGCTCTCTGGAGGAGCATGACCTGGTCGAGACCGGGATAAGCAAGAATGACCGCAATACGCCTCTAGCGTCCATAGAATTAGCTGTCCATCGGGCTATTTATCGGGAAACCCCGGCATTAGCCATCGTTCATGCCCACCCCCCTCATGCTGTTGCCCTGTCGCTAACCGAAAAGGAGATTGTGCCCATGTGTACTGAAGGTCTGTCAACACTGGGGCGGGTTCCAGTCTTGGGTTGGCGTAGGGATGTTAGGCCAGGGGGTCTGGCGGATATAATCGCCCAGGCACTAAAGCGACACCGCATTGTTATGGTTCATGGTCATGGTAGCTTTGCCATCGGGCAGCTGCTTGAGGAAGCCCATAATTACACCACCACCCTGGAGGAAAACTGCCGGGTCATCTGCTTGCTGAAGTCGTTGCAAGTGGGAGTGGCTAAGAAGTAGCTTACCGCCGGTACACCGGCGTGCACCAGTCAAGGTATTTGGGGTTATTGCCTCGTATTACCTCAAAGTAGAGCTTTTGTAACCTCTTGGTTATTTTACCAATCTCGCCACTACCTATCTGGCGGTGGTCTATCTCAGCTACTGGGGTTATATGGGCGGCGGTGCCGGTTAAGAAACACTCATCGGCAATATAAAGCTCGCTGCGGTCAACCGGTCTCTCTACTGTCTCTATGCCCAGCTCATTTTGCGCCAGCTTTATCACTGTATCCCGGGTAATACCCATGAGGATATTATTGTAGGTTGCTGGTGTGACCAGTTTGCCATTTAAAACCAGGAAGATATTCTCCCCACTCCCCTCCGAGACGTGCCCATCGGGGGTGAGCATAATCGCCTCGTCAAAGCCATTCTCAATGGCTTCTGATTTGGCTAAGGCGTTATTGGCGTAAAGCCCAGTAATCTTGGTGTTTGGTGGGATTACATTATCATCAGGGCGCCGCCATGAGGAGACGGCGCACCTGGCTTTATCCACGTCAAGATATGGTCCCCAGGGGATAACAAAGCAAAGGAAATCATCCTCTACATCATGAAGGCGCACGCCCAGGCGCTCAGCGCTCTTGTAAGCCAGGGGGCGGATATATAAATCCTCTTCAAACTGGCACATCTCCACCAGCTTAACCGTTATCTGGCAGAGCTCATCTATGGTATAAGGCAGCTTAATCTTCAGGACGCGGCAGCCGTTAGCTAGGCGCAGGTAATGGTCTCTGGGACGGAAGAGGTAAATCTGCTTCTGCTGGCTGTTCCAGTTACCCCTGATGCCCTCAAAGATGGCAGTGCCATAGTGAAAGGCGTTGGTCATAACCCCGAGCTTGGCTTCAGCTAGGGGGATAAACTGCTTATGAAAATAGGCGTAAGACGGCATTAAAGTCTCCTTTTTAGATAGGGTTCATTATAACTCATTACTTTAATATAAAACAAGTAGGTTTATTTGGTGAACCCATCCCCCTTTCACCCTAAAAAATCTTTGATTTTTAGGGAACCCGCTTGACCCCCTTCCCTTATATATTTTTTAAAGGGAAGGGGGTATTAAGTAAGGGAGGGGGCGAAGCCCCCTCCCTAAAATCCCTCCGTATTACAGCTAGAGGAGATAATTTCTTAAAAGGAGGGGCGAATACGGGGTAAGAGGCCTCTTTTTAACTCTCCGAAAATAAGTGGGTGTTTAAGAGGGGCTGATGCCCCTCTTTTATAAATACTTTCCCCCTCTCCTAGAGAAGGAGAGGGGGATTAAGGGGGTGAGGTTGATTGCCACCTACCTTGACAAGCTCGGCGTCTGGAGCTTGTAGCCTTCCCCCGTCTCGGGGAAGAGGTCTTTTAGTTTTAGGGTCCTTCCCGTCTGGATGGCGGTGAAGCCGTATTTGTTGCGGATGCGGTCAATAGCCCTATCTAACTGCTTCTGCCTGTGGGCTTGGCTGTCAAGCATATCTAGCTGTCTCCCTGCCTCAGTCAGGCTTGATACCCCAATGCCGATAAGGCGAACCGCTCGCTTTTCCCCGGATAGCGCCCTGTTTAGCAGCTTTACCCCCGTGTCAAAGATGGTCTGGTCGCTATCAAACGCCTGATTCAGGGTCTGGCGGCGGGTAATAGTGGTGAAATCGGCATATCTGAGCTTCAGGGTTATAGTTTTAGCCTGCTTGCCTTCCTCACGCAGTTCAGCGCCAACCCGCTCACCAAGATAGCGCAGTGTCGCCTTAAGGAAGGAGTGATCTCTGGTATCTTGGCTAAAGGTAGTCTCACGGCTGATTTGCTTGGCTGGGGCGGGGGGTTCCACCTCCCTATCGTCAATGCCGCTAGCAAAGTGGTGCAAAACCTCACCAGACGCACCAAAATGGCTTTTTAAGGTAGCTAGCGGCGTGGAAGCTAGTTTGCCTATTGTAGTGATGCCTAAAGCGTTTAATTTTTGCTCTGTTTTCTTGCCTATTCCCGGTAGCTTTCCTACGGGTAATGGTGCCAGGAAGGAGCGCTCCTGCCCACTAGCTACCTCAAGTAGTCCGTCAGGCTTGGACAAGTCAGAAGCGACCTTGGCTACTACCTTAGAGCTGGCGATGCCGACTGAGGCAGAAAGCCCCAGTTCAGCCTTAATCCGCTGTTTGAGCTTTACCGCCATCTGGTGAGCCGAGCCATGGATAGACTCAAAGCCGGTGGCATCCAGGTATGCCTCATCAAGACCGAGCGGCTCAAGATAGGGGGAAAAGTCAGCTAGGATAGCCATAAAGTCTTGCGATGCCTGGCGATACTTGGGGAAGCTGCCCTCAATGAAGATAGCCTGAGGGCAAAGACGGCTGGCGGTGGTGAGGGGCATGCCGGCATGTAAGCCAAAAGCGCGGGCTTCGTATGAGGCGGAGGCAACTACCCCCCGCCCCTGGGGTCTCCCGCCCACTACCACCGGCTTACCCTTAAGGGCAGGGTTTTCTCGCTGCTCTACGGAGACAAAGAAGGCGTCAAGGTCAATATGCATAATACGGCGTGCCATTACTTACCTCGGGAAACAAAGGTTTTGAGCCGGCGCTCAAAGACGCTTCGCCCAAGTAGCACCCGGCGCTGACATTTTAGGCATTTAATCCCAATATCAGCCCCCAGCCTGACCACCTCCCACTCATAGCTGCCGCAGGGGTGCTTCTTCTTAAGGCGGACGGTATCGCCCAGCTTGAGTTCCATAACCATTGTTTTTGTCTCAGGGAGCGGGGGTAGAGCGATAGTCGTTAATCTGCTCTCGCAGTGAGGAGGCAGCCTGGCGCGCTGCCTGGGCGAAGTCCTTTTCACTGGAGGCGTATATGATTTGCCGTGACGAGCTTATAATTGCCTTTCTCCCCCGCTCATCAACCCCATTGCGGACGGCTGAAGCCAACTCTCCCCCCTGGGCACCAATGCCAGGTATCAGAAGCAGCATATCAGGGTGATTTTGCCGTATCAATCTTAATTCCTCAGGGTAGGTGGCGCCAACCACCAGCCCGATATTACCGTGTTTATTCCATTGCGCCGCTCTGAGGGCTACTATCTCAAATAGGGGGAATTGCCCATGCTCGGTCTGGAGGCGCAGGTTCTGGAAGTCAACCGCACCTGGGTTTGACGTCCGGCACAGGATGAAAACCCCCCGGTCCCAGTGCTCAATAAAAGGCTCTACTGAGTCAAAGCCGAGGTAGGGGTTAAGTGTAGCGGCATCAAAGTTTAGGTTATCAAAAATAGTCTTGGCATAGGCCTTGGCGGTGTTGCCGATATCCCCCCGCTTAGCATCGCCAATCACGGGAATATTATCCGGTACGTATTTAACGGTGCGCTTCATAATATCCAGTCCACTCGTTCCCAGAGCCTCGTAGAAGGCAAGGTTGAGCTTATAGGCACATACTAGCTCCGAGGTAGCATCAATAATTGCCTTATTGAATTTAAAGACGTCTATCTTAGCTGGCATCAGCTCTGGGTCGGGGTCAAGCCCGATGCACAAGAGGCTGTTATTTCTTTCGGTGGCAGTTGATAGCTTTTCTGTAAAATTCACCTTGTATCCCCCACGGCTGATAATATCAGCCCTTCTTGGCTAGGTCAAGGGGTTATACTCATTTTTTACACCTCACCCCCTTTTCACCCTAAAAAATCTGTGATTTTTCAGGGAACCCAAATTTAATATGGTAACCTCACCCCCTTCATCCCCCTCTCCTTCAAAGGAGAGGGGGAATGATATAAAAGAGGGGGGCGTCAGCCCCTCTCAAAAACTACTTCCCCCTTCCCTTCATAAATACCCAAGGGAAGGGGGTCAGGGGGATAGGGTCAATTATTTTTGTCTTTACCTTGGCTTTTGTGTAAAATATATGGGAAAAAAATTTTGAGGTCGGCTAATGCCTATCTATGAGTATAAGTGTAATTCTTGCCATTTCCGCTTTGAGCGCAGGCAGAGGTTTGACGACAAGCCGGTAGCTATATGTCCTAAATGCCAGGGGAAGGCTCGCCGCGTCATTCACTCTGTGCCTGCCATCTTTAAGGGCAAGGGCTTTTATATTACCGATAATCGTAAGGATGTGCCAGAGAAGAAATCACTTGAGGAAGAGAAGCCGAAGTGAAGGCGCTACTGCAGCGAGTGTCCGCTGCCTCGGTGAGTGTGGCTGGGGAGGTAGTTGGTAGGATAGGTCAGGGAGTGGTGGTTTTTGTTGGCGTTGCCCATGGCGATACCGAAAAGGATGCCCGATATTTGGCACAGAGGACGGCTAACCTTCGCCTTTTTTCTGACCAAGCCGGTAAGTTTAACCTCTCGGCTCTGGATATTGGGGGCGAGCTACTAGTGGTAAGCCAGTTCACCCTTCTGGCTGATACCAGAAAGGGTCGCCGTCCCAGTTTTACCGATGCCGCCCCACCGGCTCAGGCGGAAGAGCTATTTGAGCTTTTTGTTGGTGAGGCTAGAGCCACCGGGTTAAGGGTGGAAACCGGGCGCTTTCAACAGCATATGCAGGTTGAAATCCATAACGATGGTCCGGTAACAATACTGCTTGATAGCCGGGAGAAGTTTTAAGCAAATAATTGCAACTACAAGGGCTTGCAATAACAGGGCATGTGTGATATAATAGGCACTAGTTAAATGAGCCCTCCCGGAGATATAGTAAGAAAGCTAAGTGAGTATGGGTATCGGCTGACACCCCAGCGGCTAATGATTGTCTCGGCTATTGAGAATAGCAATGCTCATATTAGTGCTGAGGAAATCTATGCCCAGGTGGTAGCCAAGTACCCCCATGTTAACATCTCAACTGTCTATCGCACCCTGGAACTGCTTAAACAGCTTGGGCTGGTAACCGAGACTAGCTTTGGAGAAGGTCGGCTTAGATATCACCCGGTGAGGGATGGGCATCACCATCACCTCGTTTGCATCGAGTGTGGCACTGTTATTAACCTTGAGGAATCACTACTATCTTCTCTGGAGGGTACGTTGCTCCGCGAATATAAATTCGGCGCTGACCTGAGGCACCTGGCTATTTTTGGTCGTTGTGCTAAGTGCCGCTAAAATTTTTTAATCAGCTATTGCATATAATTGCAATTGCACTCAATTGACTAAAATGGGGGGTGTAGATGCATATCCCAGACGGTTTTCTTAATATAGCCACCGTGGCTACCACCTATGTGGTGTCAGCCGGTGGTGTCGGTAATGCCGTGAGAATAGCCAACAAAAAGCTGGGGGAAAAGGAGGTGCCGTTAATGGGAATACTGGCCGCCTTCATTTTTGCTGCCCAGATGCTCAATTTCCCCATAGCTGGCGGTACTTCAGGGCATCTTATCGGTGCTGCTCTGGCAGCAATACTACTTGGTCCGTGGGTGGGAGTGCTGATAATGAGCTGTGTGCTCATCGCTCAGTCTTTAATCTTTCAGGATGGTGGGTTGCTGGCTCTGGGGGCAAACATATTCAATATGGGCATTGTCGCCAGCTTTAGCAGCTACTATATCTACCGTCTGTTTACCTCGTTATTAGGTAACGGCAAGAGGGGCACGCTGGTTGGCGGCTTTGCTGGTGCCTGGTGCTCGGTGTTTCTGGCGTCCATTGTCTGCGCCATTGAACTGGCGGTCTCAGGGGCATCACCAATGGGGGTAGTTTTACCGGCTATGGCTGGCCTTCATGCCCTGATTGGTATTGGCGAGGGGCTGATTACCGGGGCTGTGCTCAGCCTGGTGCTGGCAACCAGAGCTGACCTATTACAGCTACAGCGGATATAGTAAACGGGAGGTTAAAAAGGTGAAATCAAAGTGGTGGCTAATCGGTTTGGCAGTTTGTTTACTTATCGCCTGTTTATCACCACTGGCATCATCATCGCCCGATGGGCTGGAGAGAGTGGCTGAGGGCAAAGGGTTTATTAGCTTAGCGCAGGAGGCACCCTTTCAGGTTTTTGCCGACTATGTTTTTCCCGGTATGCAGAATGAGGCACTAGCCACAATGCTGGCGGGGGTAATTGGCACCCTCATCCTGTTTGGTGTGGCTTATGGTCTGGCCTGGCTACTGAAATCAAGAAAAGGGCGAGCGGCTACGTGAAGCATAGTTTTATTGACCAGTATAGTGACCGAGATAGCATTATTCATCGGCTTGACCCGCGCACCAAGCTGGTTACCACTTTATTTTTCATATTGGCGGTAGTGCTGACGTCACCTAATAGGTGGCAGGCATTCGCCTTATACTTTTTCCTGGTGGCTACTTTGATTCTTCTGTCCAGGGTGCCCGTCCTTTATGTCTTAAAGCGGTCGCTGGTAATCATGCCTTTCGTGGGGATGATTGCTATCTTTATTCCCTTTTTTAAGGAGGGAGAGGTAGCTGGTAGCTACAACATCTGGCTATGGCAAATATCGGTTACCTACAGTGGACTTCAAGTATTTTGGAATATCCTGGCTAAAGCCTGGCTATCTATTCTTAGCCTGATCTTATTAACCTCAACCACCAAATTCTCCAGCCTTCTTAAGGGCATGGAAAGGTTACGTCTACCTCGGGTGATGGTAATGCTTCTCTCCTTTATGTATCGTTATCTCTTTGTTCTGGTTGATGAGGTGGTGCGGATGAGACAGGCGCGGGATAGTCGTAACTTTGGTGGCGGGCACTTGTGGCAGATTCGTACCATAGGTAATATGATAGGCACCCTGTTTATTCGTAGTTATGAACGGGGGGAGCGGGTTTATGCAGCAATGATGGCTCGTGGATTTGACGGGCAGACTCGGACGCTAGAAAGCCTGAACTTCAGGCAGCTAGATGTCTTTTTCGGCATAAGCTTGGGCTTAGTTCTTATTCTGTCCACGGTGGTAAACCTGTTATATTAACTGACTAAAGGAGGAGGCGTGGAAGAGATTATAAGGGTAGACAACCTCTCCTTCTCTTACCCTGATGGTCAGCAGGCGTTAGCTAATGTCAACCTCGTTATATATCAAGGGGAAACAGTGGCACTGATTGGACCCAATGGCGCTGGTAAATCTACGCTACTGCTTCACCTGAATGGTATCTTACATAGTAACGGCGTGGTTAAAGTCTTCGGCAGGCCGGTGGATGATAAAAATCTGAGGTGGGTGAGGAGCAAGGTGGGGCTGGTATTTCAAAATCCAGATGACCAGCTTTTCTCCTCCACCGTCTTTGACGATGTTGCCTTTGGTCCGATTAATATGGGTTATTCTGAGGCTGAGGTTCGTAGATTGGTGACCAAGGCTCTGGATTGGGTAGGGATGGCTGGCTATGAACAACGCTCGCCGCATCATCTTAGTCTCGGCGAGAAAAAACGTGTTGCTATAGCTACAGTATTGTCTATGAATCCAGAGATTCTGGTGATTGATGAGCCAACGAGTAACCTCGACCCTCGTAACAAGTGGTCATTGATTGAACTGCTGAGGGGGCTGGCCATAACCAAAGTAGTTGCTTCCCATGACCTGGAACTGGTTAAAGCGCTGTGCCACAGGGCTATTGTCCTTGACCGCGGGATGGTAATTGCTGATGGTGCCACCAGCCGTATTTTAGCTGATATGCCTTTACTTAGGGCTCACGGACTTGCCCAGGCTAAAATATCTTGAACGGCTTTAGATTCGGCGAGCAAAATCGGCTTGCTGAGTTGCTAAACAACCTTTATTTCTCTCGCTTGAGGACTATGCTACCTCTAGCCACCCTTATTGTAACCCCTGATTCTACTTCTATGACTACGGAATCCTCGCTGAGGCTTTCAATCTGCCCGTAGATTCCGCCGGCAGTAATTATCTTGTCCCCCTTCTTCAGTCCTTCTATCAGTTTCTGGTGTTCCTTCTGTCTCTTGCGCTGGGGACGGATTATGACAAAGTAGAAAAACGCAAAAATCAGCAACATGAAGATGATTGTCGTCGTCCAACCGCCTCCTCCTTCGGGAGGCGCCTGTGTAGGGTAACAGCCACCTATCAATGCTAGAGTAATAAGCACCCCCACTATTAATGCCAAATTTAGTCTTGTTCTCATTCTTATCTCCTCACCTTCTTCTATTATTTTAGGCTTCGACCCTCCCCTGTAGCGACCAGGGGCTTGTTTTCTCAATCCTGATGTTAATTAGTTGTCCCAGGCAATTACCGCAGTTGCTGAAGAATACCAGTTTACCACTTCTGGTTCGTCCATACCACCTCCCCTTTTTCTCCCCCTCGACCAGGACTTCAACCGTCTTACCTAGTAGCCGGGCATTAATCTCGGCAGCAATACCCTCTTGGAGACGCTCAATCTTGCCCAGTCGCCTCTTTTTCTCTTCTGCCGGGATATTATCCTCAAATTCCCTGGCGGCAATAGTCCCCGCTCTTGGTGAGTAAACAGCGACATGGACGCTGTCAAATTTTAGCTCAGAGAGCAAGTCCAGGGTTTGCTGGAACTGTGGCTCGGTCTCTGAAGGAAAGCCGACGATGACATCAGTGCTCAGGGCTACCCCCGCTATTTTACTCTGTATCTCGGTGATAAGCTGGCGGTATTGCTCTATAGTGTAGCCCCGTCTCATCGCCGTCAGGATTTCGTTACTCCCAGACTGAACCGGGAGGCTTATATGTTCGCAGACCTTGTCTAGAGAGGCTACTGCCTCAATCAGCTTGGGGCTCATGTCCTTTGGGTGGTTGGTCAGGAAGCGTATTCGCCGCAGTCCATCAATTGCATTTAGCTCGTAGAGCAAATCAGCCAGGTCGGGCTGGTCGGGCAGGTCTTGCCCGTATGAGTCCACATTTTGCCCGAGCAGGGCGACCTCTTTAGCCCCACGATTTACCAGCTCCCTCACCTCAGCCACGATTTCCCTAACCGGTCGGCTTCTGTTCCTTCCCCGGCGGTAAGGGACAATACAGTATGAGCAGAAGTTATCACAGCCCTGGATGATAGAGACATAGGTGCTGGGCGCAGGATTCCGGGGTAATACCTGCTGCCACTGGGGCTTTTCCAGCCACTGGGGATAGGCTCCGGGCTTGAAGAAGTAATCAACATGAGGGAAGCTCTTTTTCAGTCGGTTAACCTCTGAGTTGACCAGGCAGCCGGTAACGGCAATGGTCAAATTCGGGCGCAATTTCTTTAACGGTCTGAGGTTATGGAGTTTGTTGACCACGCGGTTCTCGGCGCTCTGGCGGACGACACAGCTATTAACCACGATTAGCTCAGCCTCATCGGCGGTAGTAGGCTGATAGCCCAGCTCTTCAAAGTAGCTGCCCAGCCTTTCCGATTCCGCCTTATTCATCTGGCAGCCGATTGTCCAGATATGATATTTGGGCATGGTCTGAACCTTACTTTAGGATAATGGAATTATGAAGGATAGATAGCTCAAAATCAAGGTCAGATATTATGGCGGAGGGAGTGGGATTCGAACCCACGACCCCGGTCATCCCAGGGCAAGCGCTTAGCAGGCGCCCGCACTAGTCCTCTATGCGATCCCTCCCAACCGTGGACAAATAATACTGTATATTGAATTTTATCACAACGCTTCATTCTGTCAAACCTGATTTTTTGGATTCTTTCGGAACCTATCCCCCCTTGCCCCTTCCCTTGGGAGTTGATGAAGGGAAGGGGGGAATTAGTTTTAAGAGGGGGCTTTGCCCCCCTTTTTATTTCTCCCCGCCTCACCCCCTCCCCCTAGGTATTCTTTCCCACCCACCCGCCCATTAGGCTTTGCTTCTCTCTAGGTTTCTCCCTCCCGCCCTCAGGCGTCTGCGGTTTATCCTCTAATTTTCTCTCCTCACCCCGAAAGCGGGGTGTTTAAGAGGGGCGTCAGCCCCTCTTCTAAAAATATCCTCCCCCTCTCCCTCAAGGGAGAGGGGGATTAAGGGGGTGAGGGTGATAAATAATCTTATGGTGTGCTATTATGGGGTGTGCCTAAAGCCAAAATGGAGATAAGTGTTTTAATTGATAAAGGGCTTAAGGGGAGGCTTGAGCCAAGCTGGCTGCGGAGTATAGCCAAGCAGGCCCTAACTGTGCAGGGCGTTGGCACTAATGTCGAGCTTGGTCTAGTTATTGCCACCGAGGAACAGATTAAGCAGCTAAATCGGGACTATCGGGGAAGTGACAAGCCGACAGACGTCCTTGCCTTTTCCGCCGGGGAGGAGGTTGGGGGAAGTTCTCTCCCCTTTGTGCCACCCCCTGATGGTGTTCTCCATCTGGGGGAGGTGATTATCTCCTACCCTCAGGCAGTAATACAGGCGGCGGAATACCGGCATTCGGTGAAAAGGGAGATTTTGATTCTAATTATCCATGGCATGCTTCACCTGCTGGGATATAAGGATGATACGCCGGAGCTGGAGCTCATGATGAGAGCCAGGGAGAAAGAAGTCATGAGCCATATTGGGGGGCTGGGGTGAGAGTCCTTGGTATTGCTGGTAGCCCGCGCCGTGACGGCAACACCGATATTTTACTAAATGAGGTTTTAAAAGGTGCTGCCAGCAAAGGGGCTGAGGTCAAGACTATTATCATTAGCCGGCTGAAGATTGCCCCCTGCCAGCACTGTGATGGCTGTCTTGAGACGGGCAGGTGTAAGGTTAGGGATGATATGCAGAAGGTCTACGCAGAGCTGGAAAGGGCAGACCGATTGGTTCTGGCTTCGCCGGTTTATTTTAATGGGGTAACCGCCCAGACTAAGGCGATGATTGACCGCTGTCAGGCACTGTGGGTGAAGAAGTACCGGCTAAAACTGCCACCGTTAGGCAATAAGCGGGAGAGGAAAGGTCTATTTGTCTCCGTTGGTGGCATGAAGCAAGCTAATCTCTTTGAGCCGGCGCTGGCTACGGTAAAAGTCCTGTTTAAAGTGCTTGACATCACCTACGCCGGGGAACTGGTCTTCCCTGGGGTGGGTGAGAAGGGGGCGATAACCCAAAACCCTGACGCCCTTCGTCAAGCCTTTCTTGCCGGGCAGAGGCTGGTGGGAGATTAGCCTCGGGCGGTGCCGATAAGCTCGGTTAGATTTTCTATCCCCTCTTTTTCCATAAATTGCGCTAGTCCCTCAAGGACGTCAAGCGGGGCGCGGGGGTTGGCAAAATTAGCCGTGCCTACCTGAATGGCACTGGCTCCAGCCATAATGAACTCTAGAGCGTCGCTTGAGGTAGTGATGCCACCGCAGCCAATAATTGGCACGTCTACAGCACCAGCCACCTCATATACCATACATAGTGCTACCGGTTTTATCGCCGGTCCCGATAGACCTCCGGTTACACTGCCAAGTAAAGGTCGACGCCGGCTAGTGTCAATAGCCATGCCCTTAAGGGTGTTGATTAGGGATATGGCATCGGCACCGGCTTTGGTTACTGCCTTAGCCACCTCGGCAATGTCAGCCGTGTTTGGGGTTAGCTTGACCAGCACCGGTAGAGAAGTTGAGGCTTTAACCACAGCGGTTACCTCGGCGGCTGACTCCGGCTTGGCGCCAAACTCGGCACCACCGGCTTTGATATTGGGACAGCCAATGTTTACCTCAAGAGCGCTGATTCCAGCTACGCCGTCAAGCTCTCTAGCCAGTTGGGCGTAGTCATCAACGGTCTCCCCGACAATATTAACGATGACGGGCACACGCCAGGTTGCCCAGATTGGCGCCTTCTCCTTTACTAGGGCTTTAACGCCGATATTCTGCAGCCCAATTGAGTTGAGCAGACCTGAGGGTGTCTCCACCAGCCGTGGCTGTGGATTTCCCTCCCTTGGCTTGGGGGTAGTTCCCTTACATATGATAGCCCCTAGCCTTTGAATATCAAACAAATGGCTATACTCGGTGCCGTAGCCGAAGGTGCCTGAGGCGGTCATCACCGGGTTAGCCAGTAATAAGCCTCGTTTATTTCTCGGTGCCAGTTGAACCGAAAGATTCATCAATAGCTCCTTATCATAGGTTAATCTTGGTACCAGCGTTATTAAAGAAGAACCTATCCCCAAACTCCTGAGCCATTATGGCAGATGCTGGCAGCCCGGTGCAATGGGAGGCGCCTATCCTCTGCACCCCTAGCTTTTTCAGGGCGGCTATGGTCAGCTGTACCCGTTCTTCAGAAGCATCTATGAGGTGGCAACCACCGAGCACGGTGTTTATTGTCTTTACTCCGCTAAGCCGCTGGGCATGGTGGAGGGTATTGGTTATGCCTCGGTGGGCACAGCCCAGGATGACCACCAGTCCCGACTTGGTATTGATAATTAGCGCCTGGTCATCCCGAAGCTTGTCTGGTTTGTAGCCATCTTTTTCTTTTACCACAAGATACGGCTCTATCTCCTCATAATCGTTTGCCATTGGAATCTCGCCAGTGGTCATTATATTATCACTTATTCTCACTGGCTTTGTGGTCAGATTAAACCCGGCTCCAAGGCTTTCTAGTGTCTGACGGTGGAAGGGTATCCCGATATACCTTTCTTTACCCTGTCGGGTGGCATACTTGACCTGCCATATGTCGGGGTGAGCTATTATCTCTATCTCCCTTCTTATTCTGCGTAGTATCTGGCGCAGACCGCCGGTATGGTCGTAGTGACCGTGGCTTAAGACAATCTTATTTATTTTGCTCAGGTCTATGCCCAGAATATCAGCATTATGGCTGGCGGAGATGCTTTGCCCGGTATCAAAAAGGATGTTTAGTCCGTCGGTTTCTATCAGGATGCTCAACCCCCACTCCCCCAGGAAATTACCCAGACCAGCCGTATTCTCACTGAGGGTGGTGATTTGAAGCCCCATTTTATCCCCCTGCCGTATTGATTATTTTATGTTATATTTTAGTGAGTGGCAACCTGTCTTATGAACAGGAGGGGAAAGACTATATCGCTTAGGCAGCAGGGAATCCAAACCGAAAGGAACAGGAATATGAAAATAATGGGCAGCAGGGGAATCCAAGAAGCAATCCCGAAGGCGGTGAAGTAGAATAGCGAAGCCCAGGTGCTTATCAGCACATGTCCGAAGTGCGGGATTTTGGTTATCTGTTTCCAGTAGCCTAGGGCAATGCCAATAAGTGCTGCCGAGTTTATCACCTGCCATGTTTCCATCCCAAGGAAGGGTATTCTTTCAGTCTCAATAAAGGGCAGGTGGAAACTGATTTCAATATTAAGCATGGCTCCTTCCACATAGGGAATTATGGCATCGCTTAGGGTGCCAATACCAACGGAGCCAATGTAACCAATCAAAATCGCTGCCCAGAGTTTGCCCTTACTATGTCTTATATACATGGCTGTGGTCACTAGAGCGCTTAGTAGAACGTGCAGGGGGTGCAGGGTGTAAAAAGCAGCCCGGGAAATCGGGGAAGGGACATTACCGAAGACAATTATGACCATGATGATAATCCCGGTAACAGCACCCAGGGCGGTGAAAGGGACATGGTCTTTGAGTTCGCTGGCTATCTGTCTAAGCATCTGAATGATAATTAAAAATTATCATTGTTTACAATAGCGAGATTATCACCGGCTGTCAATATTTTTAGCTGGGCATTGACCAAACAGAGCAAATAGGATACACTTAATATATGGTATACTCTGTCAACAATCACTGGTGTGGGCAGGCAGGGATACCACCCGCCAGTTGCGTATGATGCTTGATTGACCTCTTTGCGCAATCTTTACCGTGATAATATCAGGTATAAGTGCTTACCTGTTAGCATAGGTAGGCCGGGGAGGGAAAGATGACCATAGGTTTCAATCTGCTGCGCTCTCGTCTTGAGAGCACACGAAAGCGGTTAGTTGAGGAATTAGAGCAACTAAAATCGGCTGCTCGCCCGACTGATGAGCGGCGGGAGGGTAGCCCTTTTGGCAAGAGGGAGGAAGAGGCGACTGAGAGCTTCGAGCTAGAGAAGCGGCTAACCTTGGAGAAGCGTATCCGGGAGCAGTTAGCCGAGGTGGAACACGCCTTGCGCAAGTTTGAAGACGGAACCTATGGTTTATGTGATAGTTGTGGTCAACCTATAGACCCTGCCCGGCTGGAAGCCCTGCCTCAGGCTAGCCTGTGCTTGAACTGTAAGACGCTTCAGGCAAAGAATGCGAAGGGCAAGTAGTTTTCATGTGGTCTTTTTTCTTTACTGCCTTAGGGGTGGTTGTTGCCGACCAGCTGAGTAAGCTTTGGATAAGGTCTAATCTACTTGAAGGGCAATCGCTATTTGAGGCGGGATTATTTAGGATAATCCGTTTTCCCCCTAACCCCGGAGCCGCCTTTGGCTTATTTCAAGATTACTCGTTTGTCTTAACCATAGTGGCGATAGTCGGTATTGCCTTTCTCTTGGTCTATGCCCTTATTATTCGCCCTACGTTCTTATCTTTAGATAGTCTGCTCACTAGGACAGCCCTAGGCTTAATTCTTGGTGGGATAATCGGTAATCTAATTGACCGCTTGCGCTTCGGTGGTGTTATTGACTTCATCAGCCTTGGCTGGTGGCCGGCATTTAATATTGCTGATTCGGCGATAGTTGTCGGCGTTATTATATTTGCCTATTCCCTACTTTTCTTAGCCAAAAAGCACTGATTTATCGGTCTAATGATGGATAAGGTATATAATTTCGTTGCTGATAAGTCAGGGGTTCGTCTGGATAAATATGTTTGCCACAAGCTTGCCGAGCTGTCCCGGACTCGCATCCAAAGGCTTATTGCTGATGGCTATATCACCGTCAATGACCATGTGGCTAAGGCAGGGCTTAAGCTTAATGCCGGCGACAGGCTAAGGGTTGTTCTCCCCCCTCCTCCACCCAGCCAGTTAATGCCTGAGGCGATTCCACTAAGTATTATTTATGAGGACGACGACCTTCTGGTTATAGACAAGCCGGCGGGTCTAACTGTTCATCCCGCCCCGGGGCACCCCGCCCATACCCTGGTTAATGCCATCCTCGCCCGTTTCCCTCACCTGGCGGTTCTTAGCCACTCGCTGCGCCCGGGGATTGTCCACCGGCTGGACCGGGATACCTCGGGGGTGATGGTGGTGGCGAAGAATAGTTCAGCGCAAGCCAAATTGATGGAGCAGTTTAAGGCGCGCTCGGTGGCAAAGGCCTACTTGGTATTAGTTAAGGGGAGGCTCACCCCGGAGAACGGCGTTATTGAGGCGCCTGTCGGGCGCGACCTCCGCAATCGCAAACGGATGGCAGTGGTCGCCAAGGGCAGGGAAGCCCGCACCGAATATCGGGTAATTAGATATATTGGCGGCTATACCCTGCTTGAGGTTAAGCCCGAGACCGGGCGCACCCACCAGATAAGGGTTCATTTTGCGGCGATTGGCTATCCGGTGGTTGGGGACAGGGTTTACGGGGTGAAGTCGCCATTTTTGTCACGGCAGTTTATCCACGCCTCCCGCCTCGGCTTTAAATTACCCGCCACCGGCAAGTATAAGGAGTTCAAGTCCGAGCTCCCCCCCGATTTAGCGCAGGCGCTTGAGGATATAGCCTAGGTTTTTTCTTCCCACCCGCCCGCCCACAAAGGCTTCGCCTCTAAAACTCTCTTTTCTTCCCCCTAGAATGTTAGCAAGTGGGGTGGTAGAATGGAGGTAAGGCGATAGCTTAGAATCTACACATAGAGTAAAGTTGAATCTTAGATTCGTTATATTCAAATGAGGTGAAGTATAATATGGGAAATTATAGAATTACAATTAAGGCTAAAGTGGTTTCATCTTTGCCAAGAAAGGAATTAGAAGCAAAGTTAGTTGCGGCACTTTTTGACATAGAAACTGAAGAGAAAATTAGCGATGGAGATAATGAGCAATTTGAGATAGTGGATTATGAGTTAACAGAAGCGGTTCCGGTTGGTGAATCAAAACTTTAACAGGAATAAAGATGTCAAATCGCGCAATGACTTTTAGCCAAGCTATCGAACAAATTATATTAGATAATGGATATTTAGCTTCGTTGCAGCATATCTACAAAGAATTTCCTAAATATCGAGCGTTGACTGGTAAGACGCCGTTTAAGACTATTCAAGAAAGAGTGCAGCGAGATCCAAGATTTACTAGAATTGGGTTAGGTATATATGCTCTAACCGACTATTTACATAAATTGCCAACTTCTCCAAAGCCACAAAGCAAAGAGCAAGAAAAGGAACAAACCCATTATTCAATTCAAGGAATGTTGTTAGAGATAGGGAATATGGAAGGCTTTAATACTTATTCGCCAAACAAAAATGCAATCTTTGATAATAAACCCTTACTGCAAATAATGACCCTTTCTGAGTTCCCAAACTTCACATATTCCAATATAGTCCAATCAGTAAGGTTTATAGATGTTTTGTGGTTTAATAACCGAGGTTTTCCTAAATTTACTTTTGAAGTCGAGATTACACCTCAATTTAAGAATTCTTTACTAAAGTTTAGCGAACTAAGTGACTTTGATACTACCTTTTATGTAATAGCCGAGGTGGAAAACCAAGACAAATATTATAGAGAAATTTCAAGGTCAGTCTTTGGAGGAATCAAGGGAAGGTGTTTATTCAAGACGTGCGATCAAGTTCGAGATATGTATTTAAAATCTATCGAGAAGCAAAGAATCTCTGCGGACTTCTTTAAATAGTAGTTTCCCTTGATAATTATGAAATGAGTTTTTAGATGGCTAAACCAGTTAGAGTCCGTTTTGCCCCCAGCCCCACCGGCTATCCCCATGTCGGTAATATCAGGACGGCTTTGTTTAACTGGCTCTTTGCCCGCCATTATAACGGCAGCTTTATCGTCCGCATTGAGGATACCGATGTCACCCGTAAGGTGAGGGGGGCGGTGAAGGCTATCCTTGATTCCCTAAAATGGCTGGGTCTTGACTGGGATGAGGGACCGGAGGTGGGGGGTGAATATGAACCTTATATTCAGTCCGAGAGGCTGGGGCTTTATAAGGAAGCCGCCGAAAGACTTATTGCTCAGGGGGATGCCTATTTGTGCTACTGCTCCCCCGAGCGCCTTGAGGAGATGCGCACCGAACAGATTAAGCGCAAGCAGCCGCCAGGCTACGACCGTTACTGCCGTGACTTAACGCCAAAGGAGAGAAAAAAGAAAGAGGCTGAAGGCATCACGCCGGTGGTGCGGTTCAAGACCCCGCTGGAGGGGCAGACCAGATTTAACGACCTCATCTATGGCGACGTCGTCTTTGAGCACAGTACCATTGACGATTTTATCCTGCTCAAGTCCGATGGCTACCCGACATATCATCTGGCTAACGTCGTTGATGACCACGCTATGGAGATAAGCCATGTCATCAGGGCGGAGGAGTGGCTATCAAGCACCCCCCGCCACCTGCTTTTGTATCGGACGCTTGGCTTTGAGCCGCCCCAGTTTATTCACCACCCGATGATACTCGGTCCTGACCGCGCCAAGCTAAGCAAGCGCCATGGGGCGGTATCCATACTTGAGTATCGGGAGCAGGGATACCTGCCGGAGACTATGTTTAATTTTTTGGCACTGATTGGCTGGTCTCTGGATGACAAGACCGAGCTCTTATCCCGTGAAGAGCTTGTGCAAAACTTTTCTCTGGAGCGAATCGGCAAGACCGGAGCCATATTTAATCGGGAAAAGCTTGACTGGATGAATGGGGTGTATATCCGCCGCTTAACCAATGATGAGTTCTTTGAGGTAGTGCAGCCCTTCCTGATGACGGACGAAGCCGCAGGCAAGGCGTTAATCTCCGGCGAGGAGTATGTTAAGGCGGCTCTATCTCTTGTTCAGGAGCGAGCCCGAACCCTGGCCGAGGTTACCGAGCTGGCTCAATTTTTCTTCATTGACCAGCTTGACTACGAGCCGAGCTTGCTTATTGGCGATAAGATGACTGGTGAAGCGACCGTCGGGGCATTAAAGGTGGCGCAGCAGAGGCTCAGCCCGCTAGTCGGATTTGATGCCGACTCTTTGGAGGGTGTGCTCCGACCTCTGGCGGCGGAGCTCGGGTTAAAAACCGGTCAGCTCTTTGGCGTGCTGAGGGTAGCTGTTACCGGGCGGACCGCCGCCCCACCCCTGTTTCAGACGATGGCGGTCTTGGGTAAAGAACGCTGCCTGAGGCGGATTGAAGCCGCACTTCAGAAGCTATGAAGAGGCAGGGTGCCCTATCTGGCTACCGTGTCCTTGATTTAACCGATGAGCGGGGTATGCTCTGCTCTCGGCTTCTGGCTGATATGGGGGCGGCGGTTATAAGAATTGAAAAGCCAGGAAGCCGTTTTTATTGGGAAAACCTGGGTAAGCGGGCGCTCACCCTTGATATCGAGCTTAAGCCGGAGCGTTTTAAGCGGCTGGTTAAAACGTCTGACGTCCTGGTGGAGAGTTTTGCCCCGGGATACCTGGAGACGCTGGGTCTGGGCTACCCCCAGCTTGAGCGGATTAACCCGCGGCTGGTTATGGCTTCCATCACCGGCTTCGGGCAGGCGGGGCCATATCGTGATTATAAGTCATGCGACATAGTCGCCTCGGCTCTTGGCGGGCAGCTCTATGTCTGCGGCGAGCTCTCATCTCCGCTCAAGCCCTTTGGCAACCAGAGTTATTATCTTGCCTCGCTCTTTGCTGCCATTGGCATTTTGCTGGCACTGCGGCAGCGGCATAATTCGGGCAAGGGTCAGCATATTGATATTTCCCTGCAGGAGTGTGTTGCCTCTGTCCTTGACCATGTCCTGGTGCGCTACTTTTATCAGGGCGAGGTGGCTAAACGCCAAGGCAGCCTTCACTGGAACGGCGCCTTCGGCGTTTTTCCTTGTAAGGACGGCTATATTCTGCTCTCACTGTTTTACCAGTGGGAGACGCTGGTGGAGTGGCTTGCCTCTGAGGGGATGGCGGAAGACCTGACCGATAAAAAATGGTTGGCTCGAGATTATCGGCTTGAGCACCTCGACCATGTCATTGAGGTCCTGGAGCGGTGGACAAAAACGCATAATGTCGCTGAGCTTGCGGAGAAGGGGCAGTTGATGCACTTCCCCTGGGCGGAGGTCAGCTCAATATCGGGGCTTTTGTCTAGCCCCCAGCTTGAGGCGCGCAACTTCTGGGTTGAAGTTGAGCACCCCCAGTCGGGCAAAAAATATAAATTCCCTGGCTCTCCGTGGCGGGTGGTGAGCCGAATTTAATATGGTAACCTATCCCCCTGCCCCCTTCCCTTGGGAATTGGTGAAGGGAAGGGGGTTAGGTAAGGGAGGGGGCGAAGCCCCCTCCCTGAAATCTCCTCCCCCTCTCCTTGTTAAGGAGAGGGGGATAAAGGGGGTGAGGTTAATAAAAACTAGAGAGGGGTGGATAAAAGGAAGGAGGGAGGTATGACACAGTCAGAGTTAGAGCAGTTTAGGTTAAAAATTAAACAAGACTATGTGAGATTGCTTGACTTGCTCTGTCGTGTTCTTAGAGAAAGTAGCCCTCTCTCCACTACTGACCTTGAAGATAGGGAAAGGTTGTCGATAGCACAGGGTCTAATTGACAAATTTGTTAACCACGCTGTAACCCTGCTTTACCTATCTCATGGCACGAAGCAAGACCTTTCATCATTTAAATTTGATTCCTATTTATATGATTTCGCGTCAATTGATGTTCTAACAAGAGTATTGCTAGAAGCATGTTTGACTTTCCACTATGTGTTCTATACACCCCAGACGAAAGAGGAAAAGGATTATCGTTATTGGGCGTATAAGGCAGCAGGGATTGCAGAGAGGCAGAATTTCCCCGCATCTACTGGTGAATTTAGGGAGAAGTTAGCAGCGGAAAGGGAGGAGCTTGATGAGCTTCGTAGTAAACTGGAGTCAAATGCGGTTTTTCAAAGCCTCACCAATAATCAAAAGAAGCGAATTCTGAAAGGTGAGTGGAGGCTAAAATCTTGGCGCGAAATTGCCATCGATGCCGGATTTAGCAGGATTTTAGCCTCGGATATGTATAGGTCTCTATCTGGCCAAGCTCATTCTAGCTTTCTGAGTGTTTTGCAATCGTTAGAAATTCAAAAAACTAAAAAGCAAGAAGAGACTATCATTAGTTCAATGGGTATCACAAATCCCTTAATTGCAAGCATGGTTCGGGAATATTGCTGGTTATTCCCAAAGGTACAGGATGTTTTAAGTAAAGATAGTGAGGGGAGTGATATTGTGAATTGGTGGATTCAAATAGACCGCACTTTGGACGAGTTTAATAAATGACTAACCAAGGCGTCTTAAAAAAAATCCGCATCCTTGATTTTAGCTGGGTGCTGGCGGGACCTTATGCCACCAGAATCTTGGCTGATTTCGGCGCTGAGGTCATTAAAGTCCAGCCGCTTCTGCCCCAGGCAGAGGATGAGTTCAGCCGAGGCTACTATAACACCTGGAACCGTAACAAGCGGGGCATAACCCTGAACCTTAATAAGCCGGAGGGGGTGGCTCTGGCGAAAAGGCTGGTAAAAATTAGTGACGCCGTGGTGGAGAATTTTACCCCCCGGGTGATGGCGAACTGGGGACTTGATTATGAGAACCTCAAGAAGATAAAGCCCGATATTATCATGCTCAGCCTGTCAACGATGGGAAGCAGCGGACCGTGGCGGGACTATACCGGCTTTGGCCCGACAATTCAAGCCTTCTCCGGTATGACGTATTTAACCTCCTTCCCCGGCAAGCCGCCGCTGGGTTTGGGAATTTCGTACGCTGATCATATTGCTGGTCTGTTCGGCTGCCTTGCCCTGCTCGGGGCTTTGGAATACCGGCAAAAGACCGGGGAGGGGCAGTATATTGATGTCTCCCAGGTAGAGGCGATGGTAAGCTTATTAGGTGGTGCTATTCTGGACTATCAGCTTAAGGGGAGGGAGGTAGAGGCGGTGGGCAATGGCTCAACTGAGGCGGCACCTCACGGCGTCTATCGCTGTAAGGGGGATGACCGCTGGTGTGCTATCGCCGTTTTCACTGATGAGGAGTGGCAGGGATTTAAGCGGGCGCTGGGCAACCCACCGTGGGCTGAGGATAAAAAGTTGGCTACTTTTGCCGGGCGTCTGAGGAATAAAGGCAGGCTGGACAGATTGGTGGCGGATTGGACGAAAAAGCACACGGCGGAGGAGGTAATGGCTTTGCTCCAGGGGCAGGGGGTGGCGGCTGGGGTGGTGCAGGATGCCAGCGATTTGGCTAAAGACCCCCAGCTAAACGAGCGGGGCTTCTTTATTGAACTGGGCAAGACCATATCTGACGGCGTGCCAGTAAGGTTGTCTCGTACCCCGGCTAAATATAGTCGGGCGGCTCCGCTTTAGGGTCAGGATAATGACTATGTTTATAAAAAGCTTTTGGGCATGAGTGAAGGCGAGCTGGCTAAGCTGAGGCAACAGGGTATAGTATGAGGTATTACTAAGGTATTACCCCTTTTATCTTGACATTAGCTATATGGCATATTATTATTTTTTTGCTTATTTTTTTAACATTACCTTGGTGAGAGACTGAGACGAGATGAAATATCTTCTTGCTTTGTTTGCTGGTCTTATGGTCTCGGATGGTGCGCTGACTTACTTTCTTGTTGAAAGTGGTGCGGCGAGAGAGGGTAACCCGCTTCTGGTGCCTACATTGGCGGGGGGCAGCTTCTTGACACTCAAGGTGGTGTCGACCATCATCTGCACAATGATTTTATGGGACATATATAGGCGAGTCCCCAAGTTGGCACTGATATCCACCTCGTGTATCGTTGTGGCTTACGGGGCGATTGTGTTTTGGAACTTTGGTGTGTTCCTTAGGGCTTAAGCCTCGATTTTGCTTTTCTATTGGACTTCCGCTGATTGGCATTTGGGGCAGAAGTAGCTGCCCCGATTTCTCACCACAATGCGCTGGATAGTTGTGCCGCAGACAGGGCAATTTTTACCACGTCCATGAGCCACCTTAAATTCAAAATGGGCAGTGCCGATTTGCCCACTGGGGCGAAAATAGGTATCCACGCTGGCTCCCTGGTTATTGATGGCAGAGCGTAAAACTTGCTGGATAGCGCGGTGAAGTCGCTCTATCTCTGGTTGAGACAGGCTTTTCCCTGACCTAAGTGGGTGAATCCTTGCCCGAAATAGGGCTTCGTCAGCATACATATTGCCGATGCCGGCAACGATGCCTTGGTCACAGAGCAGAGCCTTTATTGGCGCCGTGCGTTGGTTCAGGCGCTGGGCTAGGAGTTGGGGGGTAAAGTCAATCGCCAGTGGTTCGGGACCAAGTTTACTGATGATAGTATTCTTATCCTTTACCAGCCACATCGCCCCGAGCTTACGCGGGTCGCGAAAGAAAAGCTCGGTTCTATTATCTAGGTGGAACATGGCACGGGTGAACCTTTCCGGTGGCTTTAGTAGTAAAGAGCCGCTCATCTTCAGATGGATAATCAACACCTCACCGCTACTTAAGCCGAATATTAGGTACTTTCCCCGCCGCTCTATGCCGGTTATCTTCTGTCCGGTGAGGCGAGAGCGGAATTCCGCTACCGATGGCTCTTTCACTATTCCGTCCCGGGATAGACTAACATCGCTGATGCGGCGATTAATTATGTGAGGTGTTAGCTCATTCTTTATCGTCTCAACTTCAGGTAGCTCTGGCATCTCGGCTTATTCCATCTCACTCCAGTTTTTGCCAACCTTAATGTCCACCTTTAGCGGCACGCTGAGCTTCAGGGCGGTGGACATTATTTCAGGAACAAGCTGGCGCATCTCTTTCAGCTCGCTTTCGGGCACCTCAAAGATAAGCTCATCATGCACCTGAAGCAGCATCTTGCTCTTAAGCTGGCGTTTGGCTATCTGTCGGTCTAGATTAATCATCGCCACCTTTATGATATCGGCGGATGTGCCCTGCACTGGCATATTTATTGCCATTCTTTCGGCGGCTTCCCTCACCTGTCGGTTAGACGAGTTGATTTCGGGAATAGAACGCCTTCTGCCGAGGATGGTTTGAACATAGCCCAATCTCCGTGCCTGTTCCTTGGTCGATTCAAGGTACTTTTTCACCCCCGGGTATTTTTCAAAGTAGGCGTTGATAAATCCAGCCGCTTCCTCCCGTGATAAGCCTGTTGCCTGCTCCAACCCGTAGTCGCTCATGCCATAGATAACGCCAAAATTAACTGTCTTTGCCACCCTACGCATATCCGGGGTTACCGCTTGGGGTTCAATGCCAAAGACCTGAGCCGCGGTGGCAGTATGAATATCTTCATCACTGCGGAAGGCATCCACGAGGCTCCTGTCCTGAGACAGGTGAGCTAAGGCGCGGAGGTCAATCTGGGAGTAGTCGGCGGCCAATAGGTATGACCCCGGTGGGGCGATAAACGCCTGTCTAACCTCTTTGGCCAGCTCGCCGCGGACGGGGATATTTTGTAAATTGGGCTCGCTGGATGACAGTCGTCCGGTAGCTGTCCTCGTCTGATTAAAGCTGGTGTGCACCCGTCTCGTCTTGGGGTTAATTAGGCTGGGTAGGGCATCAATATAGGTTGACTTGAGTTTGCTTAATTGGCGGTAGTCTAAGATTAACTCTATTACTGGGTGGACGCCACGGAGTTCCTCCAGCACCGATGCCCCGGTAGAATAGCCACCCTTCGTTTTGTGCTGGGGTGATAGCCTCAGCTCCCCAAAGAGGACAGAACTCAGTTGCTGGGGCGAGTTTATATTGAACTGATGACCAACACTGTTATATATCTCAGTCTCCAGCTTTAGCAGCTGCTCGCCGAGGTGTTGTGACATCTGCCCCAGCAACTCGGCATCTAGGGCGACCCCGTTCCTTTCCATGTGAACCAGCACCGGCATCAGTGGCAGCTCAACCTCGGTGAAGAGTTGCCATAGCCCCTGCTGGTGAAGCTGTGCCTCTAGTACTTCAGCTAGTCGCCTGGTCATATCGGCATCAGCGCAGGCGTAATCGGCGGCACGGGCAATCTCTACCTGGGACATGGGAATCTGCTTGCTACCAGAGCCGATGAGTTCGGCAATCGGTGTCATCTCAATCGCCAGCTTGCTGAAGGCGAGGGCTTTTAGTCCTAGCGATTTTTCTCCCAGCAAATAGGCGGCGAGCATGGTATCAAAGGTCAGCGTTTTTACCTCTATTCCATATTCAGCGAGCACGGTGGTGTCATACTTGCCGTTGTGAGTGAGCTTGGCTAGGGTATTATCTTCAAGCGGCGGCTTGAGCCGGGCTAGGACCTGTTCCAGTGGCAGTTGCTCTATCTGCCCCAGGCCGACATGCCCCACCGGGATGTAATAGGCTTCGCCCGGCGCCGACGAAAAGGATATGCCGACAAGCTGGGCTGACATTGGGTCCAGGCTGGTTGTTTCCAGGTCAACGGCAAAGGACTTTGCTGCTGACAGGCGGCTAAGTAATTCATCAAGGGCGGGGGTGGTATTTACAATACGGTAGTCTCCTTGAGGTGGCTTGGCTTCAACCTCGGCTATCTCTTCTATCTGGGGCAGTTTGGGCAGCAGGCTGACAAACTCAAGCTCGCGGAAGAGCTCACTTACCCGATGGCGGTCATACTGACCAGCCTGACACTCATCAAGGTTCAGGGTAACTGGTGTCTGGGTAATGATGGTCGCTAGCTCCTTGCTTTGGCGGGCAATAGCCTCATTCTCCCGCAGTATGTTCTGGAGTTTTTGGGGGGTCACCTCGTCTATATGGTTATAGATTTGCTCTACAGAGCCGAATTGCTGGAGGAGCTTGACCGCAGTCTTCTCGCCAATGCCGGGGACACCGGGGATATTGTCTGATGGGTCGCCCTTTAATGCCTTGAAATCGGCAATCTGCTCCGGCTTTAGGCTGTACTTCTGAATTACTGCCGCTTCATCATAGAGCATGGTGTCACTAAAACTTCGCCCCGGCTTGGGATAGAGCACCTTTACCCGGGGTGATACCAGCTGCATGGTATCGGCATCACCGGTAACGATGACGGTATCAATGTCCTGGTTGCTGGCTTGGCGGCTAAGGGCACCCAAGATGTCATCCGCTTCATAGCCCTCAAGCTCAAAGATGGGGATGTGGAAGGCGGAAACTAGTTCCCTTACCCTTCCCAACTGGTTAATTAGTTCATCGGGGGCTGGCGGTCGGTGTGCCTTATACTGGTCAAAGAGTTTGTGTCTGAAGGTGGGGGCTTTCATATCAAAGGCGATGGCGCAGTGGGTGGGTTTCAGCTCATTTATTACCTTGAGCAGCATCAGGGCAAAGCCGTAGACAGCGCTCACCATCTCACCAGTCTTGCTCACGGTAAGGGGCGGCAGGGCATGAAAGGCGCGGTGAATCAGGGCATTACCATCAAAAAGAACCAGAAGCAGCTTGTTCATAGCCTAATTATAGCAGAGTTGGTTAAGTGGCTTTCACAGTTCCCTGGCTGGGATGGCGGTAAGGGTCTCAACGGTATACCCGGTGGCAAACCCAGTCTCCATAACAAAGCTCATCGCCTTCTTGACATCGGGAGCGTCAAAGATGATTATGCTATCGTAGCGACCCAGGGTAAAATACACATCCCGAATAGTAATACCGGCTGGGGCCTTGAGTCCCTTGAGGTAATTGACCGCTTTTTCTTCCTTTCCTTTTGGTGATAACAGTGTTATGAATACCATCTTGTACCTCCTCCTTTATTACTATTATAAGGCTTTAAGTGAGATTTCAAAAATCGCTAAGTGGAGTTTTGGGTAATGGGCTCAAATAGGAGGTATCATTATGCTTTGTCAGGGTGAATCGTTTATTTTCATAAATAAATGTCGTGGTTCCACATACGTCCTGCCTTATATTCCAGAAGTGGGAGTTGCCCAGCCCGAGTAGAGCACAGATTAAAACCTTGTTCACCACCCGATGCGATACTAAGACTATAGTGCCCTCATGCTTGGCTATTACCTCGTCCACCACCGTTAAGGCTCTTTCCCTGACATCATTTAGGATTTCACCCCCTGGCATCTTTACCAGGTGAGGATTTCCCAGCCATTCGTTGTAAAGCTTTTTATATCTACGTTTAACTTCTTGATGGGGCAGGCCTTGCCATTTTCCGTAACCAAAATCTATAAGACGGGGGGCAATTTCTACCTTGAGATTATGGTAGCTGGCAATTGCTTGGGCTGTGTTCAAGGCTCGCTTAAGTGGGCTGGAGTAGACGGCGTCTATTTTTACGCCACTGAGGTATTCAGCCAAGAGCTCAGCCTGTCTTACTCCCGTCTCACTCAGCTCAACGTCAATCCTTCCCCTGAATATCTCTTGAACGTTCCACTCTGTTTCCCCGTGTCTTACCAGAATAATTTCTGCCATATCTATAGGCATCTTAGGTGCTCAGGCATATAGTGTCAAGCCTCCTCTTATAAGAGACTGTTTATCAACCTCACCCCCTGTATCCCCCTCTCCACTCTTGGAGAGGGGGAAGAGGAAAAAAGAGGGACTTCGTCCCTCTAAAACTCCCTATAATATCTGGGGCTAACGCCCCTCTTAGACGCCCCGCTTTCAGGGTGGGGAGAGAAAATTACGAGACAAGCCGCGGACGCCTGAGGGCGGGAGGGTGGGAAAAAGACGCACAGGGGAAGGGGGATAAAGGGGGATGGGTTCTAATCTCTGTTGAATAATTGTCTTTTCGTGATATACTGTAGGGCATGAAAGGGAAGAACCTACTCTCAGTAGCTGACCTCAGCAGTGAGGATATTCGCCTGCTCATATCAGATGCAATTGACCTCAAAGCCCGGGGTTGGCTGTCTATGCTCAGCGGGAAGACGCTGGCGATAATGTTTGAGAAGCCATCACTTCGGACCCGGGTTAGCTTTGAGCTAGCTATGCGCCAGTTAGGCGGCGAGACCATTTATCTCTCCCCGGCTGAGGTTGGTCTGGGGCAGCGAGAGTCAGTCCCCGATGTTGCCCGGGTGCTCAGCCGCTATGTAGATGCTATTGCCGCCCGCACCTTTTCCCATCAGACCTTGGAGGCTCTGGCTAGTTATTCCAGTGTGCCAGTGATAAACGCCCTCTCTGATTGGGAGCACCCATGTCAGGCTCTGGCTGACCTTTTGACCATTTGTGAGAGGAAGGGGGAGCTTCAGGGTTTAACCTTAGCCTTCGTTGGCGATGGTAACAACGTAGCTAGAAGCCTTATGCTGGCGGCTTCGCTTACCGGGATGAATTTCAGGATTGCTTCCCCGCCTGGCTATGCTATTCAGGACAAGGTAGTGCATCTAGCCCGAAGTAACGCCGTTAGCAGTGGTGGTGAGATACTTTGTACTGACGACCCGCGTCTGGCAGTGAGGGAGGCTGATATTGTTTATACCGATGTCTGGGTAAGTATGGGGCAGGAGGCTGAGGCTGAGGCGCGGCGCAAGATATTTGCTGGCTACCAGGTGAATAGTGAGCTATTGTCCTTAGCCAAGGCAGATGCTATATTTATGCATCCATTACCGGCACATCATGGGGAGGAGGTGGCTGAGGGGGTCTTAGATAGTCCCAATTCTGTGGTCTTTGACCAGGCGGAGAATAGGTTACACCTGCAGAAAGCGCTGCTGGCCCAGATATTAGGGGGGCTAGAGATTCCGCTGGCAGGCTATCGCTAAGGGGAATTCTACCTCACCCCCTTTGAACACCCTAAAAAATCAAAGATTTTTCAGGGAACCCGGCTTTAATGAAATGTTAATGCTGGTTTTATGGGTAATTAATTCCATGTGGGGTTAAATAATATATGAGCAAGCCGATTGTGGCTATTATTGGGCGGCAGAATGTGGGTAAGTCAACGCTGTTAAATGCCATTTTGGGTGAGGAACGGGCTATCGTTGATGAAGCCCCAGGCACTACCCACGATGCCGTAGATACAAGACTTGACTTTGGGGGTCAAAATGTGATACTTATTGATACCGCCGGAATCAGGCGGCGGGGCCGGTGGGGGTGGGAGTGGAGCGGTAGAGCTAATATTTAAGACCAGAGGTGAACCATGATAATTGCTAAGTTTATAGCTGTAATAATAATCGGTTACCTTTTGGGCTCTATCCCCTTTGGCTTGTTGTTAGCCAGACGACACGCCAAGGTGGATGTCAGACAGTATGGTAGTGGTAAAATCGGGGCAACTAATGTGTTACGGGTGGCTGGTAAGAAGGCAGCGGCTCTGGTAGTTGCTCTTGATGTGTTAAAGGGGGCGCTAGCGGTACTATTTGCTGGTCTGATATTTAGGGGTGAATACTTAGTAGTAGTAGGCTCTGGCCTATGGTGGCTCCTGAGGAGTGCCCAGGTTGTAGCCGCTTTGGCCGCTATAGCTGGACATAATTGGTCAGTGTTCCTCAAGTTTCAAGGGGGGAGGGGGGTGGCTACCTTCTTCGGTGGGTTGGTCGCCTTATGCCCCGTGGCGGCAATATTCGGTGGCGAGGTTATAGTTATTGGTGCCGGCTTAACCAGATATGTATCACTGGGCTCCCTTGCCGGAACCGTCGGTAGCTATGCGGTATTGGTTCCGCTTACGATTATGAATAGCTTCCCTATAGAGTACCTGTTTTATACCCTGGTGGGGGTAATAATCATTTTTGTTATGCACCGGGATAACATTGCCCGATTGCTATCGGGCAATGAACGCAAGCTTGGTGAGAAGGCGGAGAGGAGAGCCTCGTCCTTGTCTGACCACACCAGAGGCTCAGGATAAGGTATGCCCAAGGTTGCCATTATTGGTACCACTACCTGGGGGGTAACCTTGGGGGTGGTACTTGCCAGTAGTAAGGTGGAGGTTTGGTTGTGGGCGCGAACGGAACAAGAGGCAACTCGACTGAGAAATGCCAGTTCCCATTCCGGTGTTACCTTCCCCACTCGTCTATTAGTCACCAGCTCATTAACTGAAGCCTTAGCCGGAGCCAAGGCGGTAATCCTGGCGGTGCCATCCCAGAGTATGCGGCAGAATATAGAAGCAGTTGCCGAGTGCTTGGATGGTTCAATGTTGATAGTTAGTGCCGCCAAAGGTATGGAGCTCGGCAGTAACAAGCGGTTGTCCCAGGTAATTGCTGATGAGGTAAACCCTGATTTTTGGTCTAATATCTGTGTCCTTTCCGGACCTAATTTGTCGCAGGAGATTCTCCAAAACCTGCCTGCGGCTGGCGTAGTGGCGGCTGAGGATGAGGCTGTAGCCAGAAAGGCTCAGCGGCTGCTAAATACCCCCAGCCTTTGTCTATATACTAATACCGATGTCACCGGCGTGGAGCTGGGTGGGGCATTAAAGAATATTATTGCCCTGGGTGCTGGTATAGCTGACGGGCTAGGCTATGGTGACAATGCTAAGGCAGCCTTAATCACCCGCGGTCTCACTGAGATAACGGCTCTGGGTGTCGCCCTCGGGGCAAATCCACTGACCTTTTCCGGGTTGACCGGCTTGGGTGACCTAATTGCTACTTGCTCCAGCCCGTTGAGTCGTAATCACTATGTGGGGGTGGAGTTAACTAAGGGGCGCTCACTAGAGGAGATAATCAAGTCAATGAGCGGTGTCGCTGAGGGGTTAAGCACTACTATTGTTGCCCACAATCTCGCCTCACAGCTCGGGGTGGAGATGCCAATTACCGAGAAGATTTATCAGGTGCTTTACCAGGGGCTTAGCCCTCGTCAGGCTGCCCTGGAGCTGATGGAGGCTAATGCCAGGCACGAGCTGGTGGGGCGGAGGTGGCAACTCTTCTCTCTGTTTAAGCGCTGAAGCCTCAGGTTACTGGCTACGGCGGGAAACGCCCTTCCATTTTTCGGCACTGGGCATGTTGGCTGGACCGAGGCTGTCACCGAGCAATTGAAGTAGCTGGCGCTGCTTTTCCGTTAGTGACTGGGGGGTGGTGACAAAGAGCGTAACCAGCTGGTCACCACGCCCGTCTTTGTGGAGGTGGGGAACCCCTTGCCTTTTCAGCCTGAATACCTGCCCGCTTTGGCTGCCAGGCGGAATCTTGAGGGTGGTTTTGCCGTGCAGGGTCGGCACCTCAACCTCAGTGCCTAGGGCAGCTTGAACAAAGTTGATTGGCAGCTCGTAGAGGATATCATCGTTAGAGCGGGTGAAGAATTCATGCTCCTTTACTGACAGGGTGATGTAAAGGTCGCCCGGGGAGCCGCCTCTTGTCCCGGCTTCCCCCTCCCCTTTGAGGCGTATGTGCGAGCCATTGTCAATCCCCGCCGGGATATTGACTATAATGTTACGCTTGTGCTTCTCTCTACTGGTGCCTCGGCACTGGGGACAGGGGTCGGTAATAATTTTGCCGTCACCGTGGCATTGACTACAGGTGGTGGTGTGAGTAAAACGCCCGAAGAGGCTCTGGTGAACCCGGCGCACCTGCCCCGTGCCATTGCAGCTGGGGCATCTCTTGGGCTGGATACCGGGCTTAGAACCAACGCCGTGGCAGTTTGAGCAGTTCTCGGTGCGTAATATGCTTATCTCCTTTTCACAGCCCAGGGCGGCTTCCTCAAAGGAGGTGGCAATGTTATAGTAAAGGTCAGCGCCACGCCGTGGTGCTTGGCGGGTGGTAGTGGCTGCCCCACCAAAGAAGGCATCAAATATATCCCCGAAGCCACCAAAGTCAAAGCCTTGCCCCCAAAGTCCTTCGGCACCACCATGCCCGAAGCGGTCATAGGTAGCACGCTTGTCCGGGTCGGAGAGGACTTCATAGGCTTCGTTTACCTCTTTGAATCTTTCCGCCGTCTTCTCATCACGGTTGTGGTCAGGGTGGTACTTAAAGGCAAGCTTACGGAACGCCCTCCTTATTTCCTCATCAGAGGCGTCTCTGTCTACGCCGAGGATTTCATAATAATCACGCTTTATTGGCATGTTTTTTAGAACCCTATCCCCTTTATCCCCTTCCCCTTAACAAGGGGAAGGGGAATTAGTTTTATATTCTACCTCACCCCCTTAATCCCCCTCTCCTTCTCAAGGAGAGGGGGAAGAGGGTTTAGAGAGGGGGCGAAGCCCCCTCTCTTTCTTTCACACTCCCCTGCTCTGGTGCAAGCGAGAAAAAGCCACTAGGTAAATCAAATTTTTGCAGTGCATTGGGGTTCTGTGCGTATTTGAACAGGTATCCATTGGTGATATACAGAACCCCGCTGACATGCGGGTACTCTTTAGGAAGTCCAATCTTTTCATCAAAGAGAGGAGGATATAGTTCCTCTTCGAAAATAACCACCTCGTCAAGAGGGTATGCAGCTATGATATAAGGAACTTTTAGCTTCGCTATCAAATCCTTATATTCCCCTGCTTTCTCCCGAATACGGCCAACCAGACGCTCAGTGTTATTCTTTTTCCCGTCGTGCCAGTACCATGCAGACATTTTAGCACGCCTTTGATTTTCAATATCGTTCTTGGTGGCTTTGTCGATATGGAAGTTCGTCAACTCAACAACGCCTGTTATAACCGATTTGTCATCCAAGATGCACCAATCAGGTCTTTTGCCCTCGACCAAATAATCATACCTTACTTTGAAACCATTTGAGATGAGGTAGGCTCCTAGAATAAGCTCTCTCTTGGTATGTGTTCTTTGGTCGGAATCGTGGCTTTGCTCGCGAAACTTCTTTTCAAAACTTCGCTTGTCTTCTTCGCACAAGTACTCAAAACACTGAGCTATTTGGTCGTCTTTCATAATAATTTTAAACCTCTTTAAATTCCCCCTCCACCGTGCCTTCCTCGCCGCCTTTGCCCGGGGGCACCTCGCCGCCGGGGGGGGGTTGCTGTTGATAGATGGCAGCGCCAATCCTCTGCATTGCCTCAGATAGCTCCTCCATTGACCGGCGGATGGCGTTTATATCGGCGCCTTGTAGCACTGAGCGCACGGCGGCTATTTTATTTTCAACCTCTTGATTTAGGTCTGAAGGTATCTTGTCCTTGTGCTCCCGCAGGGTCTTTTCTGCGGTATAAGCCATAGTGTCGGCAGCATTGCGGGTCTCTGCTTCCTCACGGCGTTTGGCATCTTCAGCAGCGTGCGTCTCGCTTTCCCGCCGCATCTTTTCTACTTCTTCCTTGGACAGTCCGCTGGAGGCAGTGATAGTGATTTTCTGCTCCCGCCCAGTGCCCTTATCTTGAGCCCTAACATTGAGGATGCCGTTGGCATCAATATCAAAGGTGACCTCAATCTGGGGCACCCCCCGTGGCGCGGGCAGGATGCCATCAAGCATAAACCGCCCCAGCGTCCGGTTATCGGCAGCCATTGGTCTTTCCCCCTGCAGGACATGAATCTCAACACTGGGCTGGTTATCAGCGGCAGTGCTGAAAATCTGGCTCTTGGAGGTGGGGATGGTGGTATTGCGGGGGATGAGGGGGGTGGCGACACCGCCCAAGGTCTCAATACCGAGGGTGAGGGGGGTAACATCAAGCAGGAGGACCTCCTTTACCTCTCCCTTAAGCACCCCTGCCTGAATGGCGGCACCTACAGCTACTACCTCATCCGGGTTCACCCCCTTATGTGGTTCCCTGCCGAAGAATTGTTTTACCTTCTCTTGAACTAGGGGCATCCTGGTCTGCCCGCCAACTAGAATTACCTCGTCAATCTGGGAGGTGGTTTTTCCAGCGTCAGCTAGTGCTTGGCGGCAGGGTTCTAGGGTTTTCTCTACCAGGTCCATTACCAGTTGCTCAAGCTTGGAGCGGGTAAGGGTGATATTCAGGTGCTTGGGGCCACTGGCATCGGCGGTGATAAAGGGAAGGTTTATCTCAGTCTGGGTGACGGTAGAAAGTTCAATCTTCGCCTTTTCTGCCGCTTCCTTAAGTCGCTGCAGTGCCATCCTGTCCTGCCTGAGGTCTATCCCCTGGTCTCGTTTGAACTCATCGCACAGCCAGTCCATCAGCCGCTGGTCAAGGTCATCACCACCAAGGTGAGTATCACCACTGGTTGACTTGACCTGGAAGGTGCCTTCACCAATCTCAAGGATGGAAATATCAAAGGTACCACCGCCAAGGTCGTAGACGGCGATGGTCTCCTCCCCCTTCTTATCCAGTCCATAGGCCAAAGAGGCAGCCGTTGGCTCGTTGATTATTCTCAGCACATTAAGCCCGGCTATGGTACCGGCATCCTTAGTCGCCTGGCGCTGGGCATCATTGAAGTAAGCAGGAACGGTGATTACGGCGTCAGCCACCTTCTCGCCAAGGTAAGCCTCAGCATCAGCCTTCAGTTTTTGCAGAATCATTGCCGAGATTTCTGGCGGACTATATTCTTTTCCCCCCATCGCCACCCGCACCTCATTGTTAGGTCCCTTGGTTACCTTATAGGTCTTGCGCTTGGCATCCTCCTCCACTGGCAGCTCCCGTCCCGGTGGCTCCCCCCACTTACGCCCCATAAAGCGTTTAATACTGTAGATAGTATTCTCCGGGTTAACGATAGCCTGGCGCCTAGCTATCTGCCCAACTAGGCGCTCCCCGCTCTTATTTATCGCTACTACTGAGGGGAAAAGGGTACCGCCCTCAGCGGAAGGGATAACTACCGGCTCCCCACCCTGCATCACCGCTACCTCGCTAAAGGTTGTCCCCAAATCAATGCCTACAGCTTTTCCCATAGCTTATTCCTCCTTTTCCTCTTCTCCTTCTTCTCCGTTGCCCACCACTACCTTGGCTGGGCGAATAACCCTGTCACGGAACTTGTAGCCCTTTTCCAGTTCGGCAATAACTATCCCCTCTTTACCCTTCCCCTGCATCGCTGCTTCATGCTGGGTGGGGTCAAATGGTTCCCCCACCGCGGTGATTGGGGACAGTCCTTCCGCCTCCAGAATTCCGCGGAACTTGCGCTCAATAAGCCTGACACCACCTACCCAGCCAAGGTTAGCCTGGTCATCTGGGATAGAAGCTAAGGCTCGTTCCCAATCATCCAGAATTGGCAGAAGGTTAAGTATAAGTATGGAGTTGGCAAACTGGCTGATTTCATCCTTTTCCTGCTCAGCTCGCCGTTTGTAGTTAATGAAGTCTGCCTGGGCTCTCTGCCAGCCCATCAGGTTGGCTTCAGCCCTCGCCTTTTCCTCAGCTAAAGCCTGCTTTAATGCCTCTGCATCACTAACCTCTGGTTCTGCTTTGTTGGTTTGCTCTTCTTCTGGCTCTTGTTGTGTCATGATTTTAGCTCCATATGAATTAACATCAGCTTGGTTCCCTTCCATATAGCTCGGCTACCAATTGGGTCAGCACTGAGGAGAGATAGCTTACCGTGGAAATGGTTCGGGCATAGGGCATGCGGGTGGGACCAACCACACCGATAATGCCAGCGGCTTCTTCAGGCAGCCCGTATTGGCTAATTACGACACTGCAATTTTGAATCGCCTCTGCCTTATTCTCCTTGCCTATGATTACCTGCACCCCTTGGCTGGCTATATCATCAGGGGTGATTATCCCGAGTAGCCTTCGGCACTCGGCTAGTTCCATTAGGGTTAGCACCCCCTGAGCGTAGCGAAATTCTGGCTGGTTGAGGGCAAAGTGGAGTCCATCAAGGTAGGACTTCTCATACTCCAGCTCGTCTTCAGCTTGCATTATCTTAAGCAGGCAATTGTATAGCTGCTCTTCGGTGGGGGAAAGCTCTATCTTCCGGGCTAAAATCTGTGTCCGGGTCAAGTCAGAATAAGCAGCATTTAGTTTATTAGCCATGGTGGTTAGTTCTGATTGAGCTATAGCCTGGTCAAAGGTTATTAGCTGTTGCCTTAGCCTGGCGCCGTGAAGGACAACGATGACCAGTGCCAGTTCCTCTTGCAGGGCTACGGCTTCTAGGTGCTTAAATTGGAGATTTTCCGGCTTGGACATGGCTACTATAGCTACATTTTGAACTAGCTGAGCCGTGAGTGTTGCCGCCAGGCTCAGCCACTCCTCTAGTTCCCTCTCCACCTGATGAAACAAATGGCTTATTAAAAGCTGCTGGGCTGAGGGGAGTCTAATATCACCCAGGGTCTCCACATAGTAGCGGTAGCCCTTGTCTGAAGGAATGCCCCCGGCGGAAGGGTGGGGACGGGTAATATAGCCCTCTTCCTCTAGGTGTGCCATCTCATTGCGGATGGTCGCTGAGCTTACCGCCAGCTCACGCTTGTCAATGAGGCTCTGCGATGGCACCGGCACTGCCCGAGCAATATATTGTGTCACTATAGACTTGAGTATTGCCTCACCTCTAGGGGAAAGCACCTCTACCTCCCTAAGTTAGCAGTCTAATGCTAAGACTGCTAATCATATCTAACTTACCATCTTTAGCCCCTCTTGTCAAGAGAGGCGAGTTTGATTGGGGAAGCTTAGCTATGCTATATTTAGCCAAAATGGATATTACCTGGCTGGGTCATTCCTGTTTCAGGATTAAGGGCAGTCATGCCACCGTTATCACCGACCCTTATTCAACGGGCTTGGGTTACTCGCTGGGCAAGCCTACTGCCCGTATTATAACCGTAAGTCATAACCACCCAGGCCACTGCTATGTTGAGGGCGTTGGTGGTCAGCCGAAGGTGGTTAGCCGACCGGGTGAGTATGAAATTAGTGACGTCCTGATTATTGGGATAGCCACCTTTCACGATGGGGAAGGGGGCAGAAAGCGGGGTAAGAATATTGTCTACCTTATGGATATAGATGAGGTATCGGTGTGTCACCTTGGTGACCTCGGGCATGTGCTTACCAGTGAGCAGATTGAGGATATAGGCAATGTGGATGTGTTACTGCTTCCGGTGGGTGGGGTGTCCACGATAAATGCCCCTGTGGCTGCCGAGGTAGTGAGGCAGCTTGAGCCTAAAGTCATAATTCCGATGCATTACAAAACCCCGGCATTAAACCGGGAGCTGGAGCCGGTGGATAGATTCCTTAAGGAGATAGGGGCAAAACAGGTTAGTTCCCAGCCTAAACTCTCCGTCAGCAAGTCAAACCTTCCGGCTAGCTCGCAGGTCTTCCTGCTCGATTACCAGCGCTAAATCCCCTAGAGCTTTAATACCTTAATACCTTTATTACCAGTACCATCATAGTGATTAGCATTACTATCATGGTCAGGAGGAAGACAAGGAGCAGGATGCCACCTAGTGGCACTAGCCACTGGGTCCAGTCTGTCCACCAGTTGGGGGTGGTGGGGGAGGGTGATTGGGGTGGCTCGGGTGGGGTTGACAGGATTGATGAGGTCGTTAGCGCCGGCTCAGTGGTAAAGGCGCTGACCGCGCTCCATGGACTGTAAGTATCAGAGCTGACAGCTCTTACCTTCCAGTAGTAGGTAGTATCGTGGTTGAGGGCTATATTGCATTGCCAGGCAGTGGTGGGTAAGGCGTAGTTGCCAGTCTTTAAGATGGTAGGATTGTTAAGGGCAGCCTCGGTGGCTACGACCAGTTCATAGCCATCGGCGCCAGCTATGGCGCTCCACTGGAATATTGGTTTTATCGGCACACCGACGGCGGCAGCTTTAGGGCCCACTAGCTGCGGGGCCTGGGCCTCGGTGCCAAAGCTGGCAGTGAATGACCATTTATCTGACCACGGGCTTAATACCGGCTGGGTGGCTCTCACTCGCCAGTAGTAGGTGGTAGCCGGGTCAAGGGCGGGTAGTTGCGCTGAGCTGGCCCTGGTACCCCCCTCAAAGCCAGTGGGGACGCTCGAGAACTCGTTATCATAATTGAGCTGCCATTTATACTCGGTGGCACCACTCAGTGTCTCCCAGTCGAGGCTGGCATTCTTGATAGTGTAGTTAATAATCGTGCCCACGCCGGTTGCCTTGTCATGGGGTGAGGTGAGGATAACTGGCTGGGCTAGGCTATCGGTATAGCTCATCAGGCTGGCGTGGGAGGAATCAATTGACCACAACTGGTTGCCCTGTAGCCGTAGTCTGATGAGGGTAGCCCCGTCATCTAGCCCTTTGGTTACGGTTTCAAAGGTTGGTCCCAGTGGATATGTTGGGTCGAGGCACCGCTCCATACCACCGTTAGCCTTGAAGTTGGTGGCATATAGTGTTCCTTCGGCTGATACTCTCATTTGACCAATCATGCCACCGGCGGGGCTATCTATGTTTTCCCACTTGTCGCTCTTGCCAATGATAAAGCGGTAAATGCCCTTACCGGCAGTGTTGCTGGCAGCATAGACGGTGTTATTACTGGCATATTTTGGGTCAAAGGCGACACTTATATTGCCGCTCAGGGGCTTTGAGGTGGCATCCAGAGGCAGTGGCTCAAATGAAGCGCCACCATCTTCAGACCAGAATACCCAGCCATCGCTATTTCCGACTAGGATAGTCTCATCCTTAGCATAGTCCGGTGACAAGGCTATAGAGTTTAATGATTGGCTGCCAGCTATTGCCCCCTCAGAGTAGGTCAAGCCACTATTGGTGGTGCTGTAGACAAGGCCGGTATTGGTGGCGGCATCAAAGCTGCCGATGAACAGGGTGGTATTATCAATCACCACCCAGGTGTTAATCGGGAATGGGACAATTCGGGGGGCGAAGGTTTGACCGTTATCCGTTGACTTCCATATTGCCTGATTGCCGTTACTGGTGCCAGCGATGAATACTATCTGGTTATCGCTACTGTATTGGGGGGAGAGCTGAAGGCGGTCGATAGTATTTATATCAGCCAGGGTGCTTGAGAGCACCCTTTCCCATGTTTTTCCACTGAGGCGGCGCCACAGGCTATGCTCACCACCAAAGGTAAGCATAAACAGGGTGTCATCCTGGCTATTGGGGGAGGGTGCCAGGTCAACAATGTCGCTAAGGGTGGTATCGATTAAGCTAATCTGGTTCCAGGTAATACCGCCGTCGGTGGTATAGGAAAAAGCGCTGTCGGCACCGCTGGTGGCAGCGTATGCCCTGTCTGAAGCCATAGCGACATAGGTTTTAGACTGACCGGTTGGTGGTTTGGTGCTCCTTGTCCAGTTTCTGCCGCCGTCGTTGCTAAAGTAAACCTCGGCACTTGCCGCAGCTCCAGCTATAAGATTAGCCTTTGCCGTATATCCGCTAACTGCCAAGCCGCTGACATCAACACTGCTCAGGCTGTAGGCGGCGCCGATATTAAGGTCGGTGACTTTTGAGTTTTCCACCCTATAGACATCGCCCTGGTTCAACCCGCTATCAATAGCGACAAAATAGCGGACAATTATGCCGGGGTCGTAATCCTTGGGGAAGGCAATGCTGGCTGATACCGGCACCATGTTATTGATTTTAGCATTAGCTATAGTTGCTCCCCACCCACCACCAAAATTAGTGGTAATAAAGGTATGGGTTTCATCGCTGACTACCGCTATTAGTTGGCGGTCGGCAGGGTAATTTGGCGAAAGGGCTACAGAATAGACGTCATAATTGCCCAGGCTGGTGTCTACCCAGGTGAAGGGGGGAGTGTCGTCAAGAAGGTAGATGCCGCCATATTGACCATTATCGGCGTCTCTGGTGCCGACAGCAATAATGTTGTTACTCAGTCTGGCGACATCTAAAGAGGTGATTTCTATATTATCACTCCCCGCCCCACCGGGGGTGGGCAGGGCGGCGAATTTACTGGTGCCATCAACTGACTTAAAAATTTGAGACGAGGTGGCGTAGTAAACAACATTATCGGGGGCGATGGCAATGTCAACTATGGCGTCCTTTACCTTGCCGATGTATGACCAGCTATAGCCACCGTCGATGGACTGATACAGGGTATAGGTTAGTCCTTTGCCGTAGGCATAAAGGGTGCCATCACTAGCCATGGTCAGGTGCTGGACATCGGAGCCAGAAGCCAGCACCCAGCCCCCCGCCTTGCCCTGGATGGGGATATTGACCTTAGACCATTTCACCATGTCCGGGTCGGCAAGGACCGGGGAGGTCAGGATGGGCACTCCCACTAGCAGCAACCCCAGAGTCAACACTGCTGCTTTTGTCATGGGTCAACACCGCCATTTTGCCATGTGGAGAATCTTATTTTAGTCTGGCTTGGGGTTGAAGTCAATAGGGGGATGGGGTGTTTTTTGGGGAAAAAAGAGGAGCCCCCCGCTAAGCGGGGGGCTCCGAGCATCCGGCTAGGATGTTATCCTTTTAGTCATTATACTTTTTTACCGACGCTGACTATCAGGATAATCACCACAATCACCAGAACGGCACCAACAGCGATTATGGCATAGATCCAGCCTGGGGTTATCTGTTGGACTGGAGGTATCGTTATTGGTGGCGTTACTACCGGTATTGCTACAGTGAAGGAGTTAGTGCCCCAGACAAACGCACCGCCAGCAGTGATAGCCTTGACATGCCAGACGTAGACGCCATTGGCAAGGTCCTTATCACAAGTCCAGGCGTTAGTCGTCAGAGCCTTGTCTCCAATCAGGCTTACCACGGTAGTGGTGAAGTAGCCATCTGCCTTGGTGGCAGCGCTAGTGCTGATCTCAAGCTCATACTTGACAGCACCAGCCACTGGTGCCCAGGCAAAGCCCGGTTTGGCAACTGGTACAGTGCTACCAGCAGCAGGAGCTTGCAGAACTACTCCCGCCTGTTCGGGTGAAATGATGCCGGTGCCAGCCTGGATGGAGAAGGTCCTGGTGTCACAGTAGTCACTCCTGACGTCCTCGCCGTTATTCTGACCTCTGACTCGGACCTTCCACTGGTACGTCTTGCCCGCTATCAGGTTTGCCGCCACTTGTGCAGCACTGTTGGTTGGGCCGACAGTAACCGCGGGCTTTATAGCATCGGAAGCACCCCAGTTGACGAGGGCATGGGTAGTACCATTGGTGCGAACATCTATTGCGGTGGTGGACTCAGCCCCCATCTCGTAAATCTTTAGCTGGAAGTCAATAGCCAGCCCGGTGCTAGTGCCGCCCATCGGTTTCCAGGCGAAGGTTATAATATCAGCACGCCCGCTTACCGGGTCAATGGGTATCACGGCACCATTAGCCGGTGAGGTCAGATCTGGGACGGCTGTCGCCATCAAGTCGTTGTATGCCCACAGGGTGGTGGTGATATTAGCAGCATACACCAGGTTCTGAGCCACGTTAAACGAGGCTGCACCCACCAGCGCCGGAACGTCCATTCTGTCAAAGGATACGGCGGCAGCCTCTTTACGTGAATTAATGCTTCGGGCACAGAGGGTATCACCCATGATATACAGGGCGCCGTTGCTCATGCCCATGGCGATTGTAATCCGCCTGTTGCCGATGTTCTCCCAGATAGTGCCCGTCTCGGCGTTAATCCGGTAGTAATTGGCGACTGCTTGATCACCGGCGTAGATGAGCTTGTTGGTGGCATGGAGCTCATCGGGTAGGGCGATGAGGTTATTTGCCGGCAGACCAGCATTTGTTAGCTGGGTAAAGGTAGCGCCAGCATCGGTGGAGCGAGAGACAAGTCCAGCGCCACCGGCTATAACCACGCCACCGCCAGCGGCTACCAGTGAGGTGACAGCAGCACCAACATTAGCCGGTACCGCGGTAGTCCAGACCTGACCGCCATTGGTGCTCTTGAAGACGTTAGCCCCGATGGAAATATAGAGCGTCTTGGAGCTCTCTACCGCGGCTGCGGTAACACCTATCGCCGGGAGTGTGTATCCGGGGGTGGAAAAGACATGACCGCCGTCAAAGGAAGCCCACAAGCCATTAACCGCAACCGTGCTGTCAAAGAGGTAGACTTCAGGTGCGGTTGCCCATCCGGCACGGTTGATGGCTAGCCGCGCCGGAGTGCCACCAGCTACGCAGTGTATTCGCGTCCAGCTGGTTGGGTAGGGCGGGGTAGTTGTCTTCCACAGGTTTATGTTACCACCTGCCCTGGTACTCACAAACAGGGTCTTGCCGTCCGGCGTCAGCGCCAGAGCCGAACCGGCGGGGATAGCGACAACGGTAGCTGCGCCGTTGTCTATCAGCGACCACTGGTCGTAGGAGACGCCAGCATCCTTGGATGCAGAGAAGGCGCTCTCAGTACCAGTAGTGCCAACATATACCGTCTTGTCGGGTGCCACGCGGACATAAGCCAGTCCGTTAACAGCGCCCGCGCCCGTTGGTCGCTTGTAGCTGTTGAGCCACTGCGGTAGGTTGATTTGCGGCTGGGTGGTGTACCACACATCAGTGGAGATGGCTGTAGTCCGAGCCCGGTCTCCTGCCCACAGCGTGCCGGTATTAGCGTCGCCGGAGTAGGCTATGCTTTGAGTCAGGATGCCAGCCCTCCCCAGCTCTCTGGGGGCGAGGGTGCCGTCACAGCGGAAGACACCGTCGTTGGCGGCGGTGCCGGAGGCGGTGGATATCCATGCCCGCTCAAAGCCGGGGGTGTTGGCGGCATAGTTGATGGGCAGGGCGATGTCGCTAGCAATCATCTGGCCAGCTGCGCCGGCTCCATCATAATCAATAGAAGTAAGCCCAGGGGCTGTTGGAGCTGGCGGAAGACCATGTGCCAGCGCCGGAAGCGCCGTGCTGTAGTTGGAGACGTTGTAGGTGTAGATGTTGGTAGCGGCAGCCGTGGAACCGACGGCAACCACGATGCGGTCGCCGATAAAGTTGGGCGAAAGCTCAACCGAGGTGAAGTCAACAGTACCAGCGCCGACGGCACCGAGGATATAGGTCCAGGTAGCGGTCTCGCCGACAATCTGGAGACCACTGCTTCCGGCACCAGCGTTACCAGCGACAGCGCCTGCCCTGTTATCGGAAGCGGCGATAACGTAGTCCCTGCCGTAGATGGTGCCAGTGCGGGCGGGACCGACCTTCAGGTCCATGATTTGAAGGAACTCGGCAACACCAGCGCCTATACCAGGATTGGGGAGTATTGCCCAGGTAACGCCGCCGTCAGTGGAAATACATATCTGGTCCTGCTGACCAACCAACCGAGCACGGTTGGTTACGGCGACGACGTTGGGGTTATCCGGGGCAACGGCCACATTCGTTACCACATTACTGGCGTTGACGCCGGGAACAGCGGTTAGACCTAGCCAGCTTAGCCCGCCATCGGTTGACTTGAATATGGCATTAGCCGCGCTCAGTGCCGCGTTGCCATCAATGGCATAGATGGTCTTGCCATCAGGCCCTATGGCAAATTCGGTGACATCGGTACCCGCAGCCAGCTTCCAGAAGCCGGCAGCCCCGCCAGTCGGCAGGGGCTGTACTACCCACTGCATCTCGCCTTCAGCCGCCTGTGCCTCTTTAACCGGGGCAAAGACGCCGAACAGGCTGAACACCATCACCAGGGCTAGGCTCACGCCCAATATTCTAGATATTTTGGTTTTCATCGACCTTTAATTTTCCTCCTTTAAGGATTGTGTCCCCACAAACAAAAAGAGACTCTCTTCATTGTTATGGAGACCGGGTTAATTAGTATTTCGGTTGGTTTTCATTTGGCTCCCCTTTCGGGTTCTGGTCATAGCATCACCTCCTTTAGCTAATATATATAATAACACAGGTTGTCAAGCCCTAGTTCCCTTATACTATAACCGCAACCGTTTTATTTGTCAAGTCCCCTATCTGGTTATCAACCTCACCCCCTTTTCACCCTAAAAAATCTGTGATTTTTCAGGGAACCCAAATTTCATATGGTAACCTCACCCCCTTAATCCCCCTCTCCACACTCTTGGAGAGGGGGAAGAGTTTTTAAAGAGGGGCTGACGCCCCTCTTAAACGCCCCGTTAAGAAATTACCATCTTCCCTTCAAGGAGAGTTGAAGAGAGGCGAAGCCTCTCTTAATTAAATATCTCCCCCTTCCCTTGGAAAGGGAAGGGGGATACAGGGGGATGGGTTAATAAACATCTCTATCTATGTCTCCTTGCTCAGGGTAGCCAGAAACTC